>Ga0315339_1000297_pt1 | contig 71803 bp, 65 predicted proteins | sample ASW17metaG_FD_204514 | JGI IMG/M metagenome (GOLD analysis project Ga0315339, IMG submission 204514) | Ammonia-oxidizing marine archaeal communities from Pacific Ocean, United States - ASW #17 | ecosystem: Environmental > Aquatic > Marine > Oceanic | place: USA: California | collected 2016-12-05 | reverse complement strand
GTGTCAGGCGGCGGGCCTGAGCTACGTACATCCTTTGACCTCCCTCTGGAGTGAACTGTCGCATTCGTGCTTCCAGCGCTGCCACGCACTTTCGTGGCGGGACCAGATTCGTACTGGAAACAAGCCAGTAGAGACTGGCTAGGATACCTGACTTCAACACTGACTTGGCGACAACGGGGGGATTCGCCCTGCTCTGAGGGACTTTACTCTCGAAGCCGATCCTAACAATCGGCTCCCTTCGCAGGACGCTCCGCAGAGAACATTGACCAGCCATGCTTCCGGGAAATAGACTGCAGCCCGTCACCCCCACCGATGAGAAAGGTCACGTGATGATATCTAGGCTGAGGATACTGACTTCGCTCGCGCTGCTGAGTGGAACAGCATTCGTAACTTCCTGTGGGAGCGGACCAGCCCAAGACGGCAGCGACCTCTCCCAAATCCGTATTGGGGGCGAAGGAGACGTACCCAGCTACATCTACGACCCCGGCTGGCCCCAAACACTGCCGAACAACTGGAAGATGGGCGGGGCGACAGGCCTTGCCGTCGACAGCAACGACGACGTATGGGTCTACAACCGTCCGAACGACATAACAGCGATCGAGCTCTATGCCGAGACTGGGCTAGCGGACTGCTGCACACGGCCACCCTCGATGATCCACATTGACAAGAACGGCGAGGTCATCGGGTCGTTTGACGCGCCGCAGGGGCACGGTATGGATGTGGACGACGACGGCTTCGTTTACCTCGGGCAGGACACGATCCGCAAGTACGACCCAGCGACCGGCCAAGTTGTCGGCGAAATTCCTCGCACGCCAGAAAGGGAAAACGGCGCTCGAGTCGGTCTTCCGCCGTGGCCACCTGAGCGAGAACCGGGCGAGGGCGGCCGAGGCCCGGTGGCAGGATTCCTGCCAGGCGGGCGCGGCGGCGGCCCACCAGACCCAGCCGCCGTCGCCGCCGCAGCCGAAACTCGGGCCGCCTTTAGAGCCAAGTATCCACCGGACACGCCGATGGTCGTGGGAGGCTTAGAAGAGATCCGGATCGACGAAGACGCTAACGAGATATATCTCGCCGACAACTATCTGAACGGTCGCATCCTGGTATTCGACAAGAACACTTTCGAATTCAAAAGGGGCTGGGGTGCGTACGGCAAGCCGCTCTCGGAAATCGGCACCGACGACACCGACCACGACTACACGCCGGGCGGACCGATGCCACCGGACTTCGCCGGGCATCTGACACTGAACATCTCGACTGACGGGCTGGTCTACGCCGCCGATCGAGCAGCGAACCGGATTCACGTCACCGACAAGCAGGGCAATTACCAGGACAAAGAGTTCGTCATCGCGCCGACGACGAACGGCTCCACCGGTGGCGTCGGGTTCTCGGCCGACCCGGAGCAGCGGTACCTGTACATTTCAGACCTCAGGAACAATCACGTCTGGTTCTTGGAGCGTGAGACCGGTGAGATCGTCGGCCAGCTCGGCAGCATGGGCGAAGCCGGTGGACAGTTCTTCGGGCTACACATGATCGCCGTTGATTCGAAGGGCAACATCTACACTGGCGAAGTGTTTGCCGGCGAGCGCGTGCAGCGGTTCGTGCCCACGAACAGCCCCAGAGGGCTGCTGCTCCAGCAGCTGGCCAGCCTGGAGCCATAGGAACTCTGAAACGAATCTAGTAGCTCAGCGCGGCGCCGGTCGCGGGGTTCACGCCGCCATGATGGCCGCCCTGGTCGCCCACCACTCTGGGTTGGCCTTCTGCGTCGTAATGCACCCATACCAAACCGTGCGGGTCGCCGTTCCCCGGCATCTCAATGGTATGCGTCTGTTCGCGGGACTCAGCGTCGTAAACCAGGATTTGCCCTTCGCCGTTGCTAGTCGCCCACATTTCCGTGCCGCTCGGGGACAGAAGTACATGGTCCATCTCGTAGGCCGCGAACAGGGTCGCGCGGGGCTGTCCGGTCTCGGCATCGAGTACCGAAATGGTGCGACCGAACTCTCCCATGTTCTCTCCCTTGGACCCGACCCATATCTCCGACTCGTCCGCAGTCAGACTCATGCCGTATGGACCAGGGCCCGCCCCGGCCGTCCAAACAATGGCACCCGTCTCGACATTGATCTTTGTCACATTAGACGAGCCTGACATGGACACATAGAGATGCTCCTTGCTAGCATCGATCACGGCCCAGTTCCCGCGATAACCAGGCAGCGGATACTCCTTCAGGACTTCCCAGGTGTCCGGATCGATCTTCGCAACCCAGAAGGGCCTGAGCGCGACCATCGTGCCACGATAGAGGCTAGTCGCACTGCGCATGCCCGAGCCGCGCCCGGGCGCATAACCAGCCGGTTCCATCAGCGCATAAATAAACTCATCATCCGTCCACGCCGTATAGGCGAAGCCCCCGAGATCGACATCGGTGACTCCACCAACCACGGTGTCGGTTTCCGGATCGTAGAGCATCAAAGCAAGGCCGCCGGGGTCGCGGCCAAACATGTCGAGCAGTAGATACCTGTCTTGAAACAGCTGGCCGTGATGCAAGCGCGCACCGATGGTGATCTGTTTAATCGGCTGCAACGTCACGGCATCGACCTTGATCATGGTTGTCGCACCACCCGGGTCGGGTGTGCCATCTGGGCGAGGCGCGCGCGGACCAACAATGTAAACATAGCGTCCGTCGGGCGACATCACCGTCGTGTGCACCCCGCCTCGAAGAGCAGCCGGTAACATGCCACTTGCAACGATTTCTTTAGTGGCAGCGTCTCCCACAACAACCTGATTGGATTCCGGCGCCGTGTAGCCCGCATACATCACGGCAGGCTTGGCGTTGACGCCGGTGCTCTCGTAAAAATAAGTCCGATTCGGGTGAGGCTCAAACTTTGGCTCGCCTGGTTCCCAGCTTGCGACGACCTCGGCGTCGTAGTCGGTCCGAAGGCTACCTGTTTTCGCACGCCGCTCCCAACCGGTCAAAACTGAGTCAAAGGATTCGATCGCCTCGACGGCGAGGTCACGTTCGGTCTTCGCGAAGCGTCCGTCGGGCGACATCACCGCGACCCGAGGACCAGCCAAGCGCGCTCTTCTCAATTCCGTAAGCTCCGCCCGCCACTGGCCGGGTAAATCGCCGTCCAGAGGAAGGTCGGCCAGCATGCGCAGGTACATCGACACAGCCACCAGATCTTCATCAGAAGGATCGAGCTCAGCGGCGATGACACCCATCACAGGGTTGTTCCGAATCTCATCGGCGATATTCGCCGGCGTCGGCCCGAAACGCAGCGACGGCCCGAGCAGCCCCTCCGCCGTCTCGCCATGGCACACCCAGCAGCCGACGTCGTCGCTGTAGACTTCCTGACCGCGCTCAACAAGCGCGTCGAGAGGGCCCTGCGCTTCGATGCCGACGCTGAAAACGCCCGCCGCAACGAGGCTGAGACTCAATGTATTCCACGACATTCTCATGGCCTGACTCCCTCTGTGGATTGGAAAGGATTGGATGGTAACCCATTCTCGCGACCGGAACATTATTGGCTCCAATCTTGGCTCGGGACGTTCTGCCTCAGGACCGACGCCTTGCCTACAAGCGCCCTAAGACCCAGCGCAAATCGGCTGCTGAGGCGGGGCGACCTAGCGACACAATGCGTCATGGCAGACGGCCCCCATTTCTGACAATATGAGCCGACTGTTCTCGAAACCATAGAGGATATACATGCGTCTTCTCAGTCTTCTCGTAGTGCTCGTTCTGTGTGCACCTGGGCTCGCGGTAGCGCAGGAATGGGACACACACGTCAGTAGAGTCGACCAGTTCTCCATCACGTTCCCGGGCAAGCCGGTCGTGGAGGAGATCACGTGGCCGTCCGAGTACGGTGCCGTCCTCCACGGACGCGTCTACTCGGTCCAGCAAGGCGCGAATCGCTTCTCCGTCACGGCGATTGATTACACGAACGCCGAAGCTCGGCACGCGGAGGTGATCAAGAACGTGTCGTTTGCCGGGGCGATGTACTGGCGGATCGACATCATGGCGTCGATTCAGTACGCGGCGACGAAGTTCCGGCAACGGGAAGGCTCGATGGTCACGTATGACGCGTGGCACTACATCGACCTTGTGGAGGGGCACATGCTCCAACTCACCAACACCGATCAATCGCGGACGTTCGTCGGCATTTACCTCCACGAGAACCGTCTGTATATCGTGGAGGCGACCGTGCCGCGTAATGCGCCGCCGCCCGGGATGTTCCAGCAGAACCTGAGTTTTCTCGACGAGGCCGGCGAACGGGTTCGTCACGACGAGATCTACTCGAACGTGCTTCCGCCTGTCACACAGCAGCAAGGCGGCCGGGGCGCTGCCGGCAACTTCGGCGGAGGTGACGGGGGCGGAGGCGACGTTCCCTGAGGACCGATACCGCGTCACCCTACGTCAATGACAGACGTTGTTTGACAAGCCGACGCTGAATGCGCCGATCCCGGTATTGGTCGCTCGGACGTACGTGATCTCGCGATCCTCGAGATCGAACATCGCTACCTCAGGGCTATCGCTGAACGCGACGTACGCCGTGCGCCCGTCGACCGACCCTTGTGCGTCGACGGGCGTATATCTGAACTCTCCCGAATCGACGATCGCTCGCCTGATATTGTCGTAAATGAAGTACCGACGGTTCTCGGTGCTTGCGAGCAGATTCAGCCGATCGAAGCGTCCTACAGTAACCAGATCGATGCCTTCGCCGATGACCGTATCGGTGTACTGCTCGAATCGATTCTGCTCTATCGAGACGAAGCGACCCGACTCTTTGTCCATCATGTACAGGAACAGTCCCTCCGGCGTCGTATACGGGCGGGCGGGCGCTGCGCCGATTTCGAACGTGCGATAGACGACTTTCGAGAACGCGTTGAGAGAATAGACCTCTCCCGTCGTTTCGTTGGCAACATAGACATACCTCCCGTCGAGACTGCGGCTCGGCGCTGAGAGCGCCTGATCCGGCGCGTCCGTCACCGGCATCTCAACGGTCTTCCGGAGGTTGGTATCAATAAGACCGATGGTGCCTGTCTCGCTGTTGCTGTAGTAGATGTCGATTTCATTGGGATCGAACAGGACGTCCCGCGTCGGCGGAACATCGGCAAGCTCGAAGATCACACTTCCACCGTAGGCGGAGAAGAGGACGAAGCCGCCATCCTGACTGTCGCTGAAGCCGATCTTCGTGCCGGTGGTATCAAGGACCATGTGCCTGGGAGTCATCGGAAGCGTGACCTCCATGGCGAGCGTCTGTTCCTTGAGATCGTAAAGGCTGACGAGATTGCGCTCGATGTTCGTGTAGACCAGCACAGGCGCGAATGGAGTCACGACCAGGTCGTCCACCGGATACTTGGTCTCGATTCTGAACACGGCCTCGCCAGCATCCAGATCGATGACATCGATAACGTTGTCCCGGGCATCAGCAGCAAACACAAGCTTGAGCGGATTGGAGATGTCGACAGCCGCAGCGGACGCCGGCAACAGCAATACGGCAAGTAGTGCGCTCAACAGGTTCGGAATACGCATACGTGTCCCTAACTGAGGCTACTACAACCCGAGATACGGATACATCAGATCACTGACAGTGTGGAAATTGTCGGTGATTAGAATGACTCCGAACGCGACGATGATCACCATGCTGGCATAGCTCAGAGAGCGTGCGTGTCCAGCGAGCGCAACCAGGATGCTGTTCACTCTCGAAATATAGAAGGCGGCGAGCAGGAACGGAATGGCGACACCGATCGCAAATGTCAGCATGATGCCCGCGCCGATCGCCGCGCTGCCGATCGCTCCCACGTAAACAACCAGGGTCGCAACGATGGCGCCGCCGAAGCACGCGGTGCAGCCGAGGGCATAACCCATCGATGCGATCGCCGTTCCAGCGATATCCTTGAGCGACAACGCGTGCATCGCTCTGTGATCGGGAATCTTGCAGACCATGTCGCGGGTACCTCGCAGCCCAACCCAGAGACCGAGTGCAACAACGATAGCGCCGGAGATGACAGCCGCCCAACGACTGTATTCCGCGAAAAACAGTTGCGCCTGATGTCCAATCGCGCCAATCACCGCCCCGGCCAGACCGTACAGCAACGTGAAGCCAATAACGAACGCAACAGAGACATGCGTAACCTTTCGCCGAATGAGAGGAGTCATTTGCGCAACGTCGACACCTATCTTGCCTGGAACGGTCGCGAACCCGGCGATAATCCCGCCGAACATGATAACGAGTTGCAACAGACACGGCGTCAACACCGACGACAGCAAGCCGGCACCGAGCGCGAGTACGGCCACTGGCGTGATGTCAGCTCTTGACTTGAGCTCTTCGGGCAACGCGTAGGGTGTATCCCAGCTACCTACGAAAGTCATGTCCCGCGAGCTACCCAGATACGCGTTGGCGACGTAGAGGCGCATGTTACCGGCCGCGTCGAAGTCGATCACGTTCCCATCGACATCTCGTTTCGGGAAACTGTAAACACTAAGGCGGTGGTGATCAACATCTGACGGACCGTCTGACATGGACGGTTGGAACTCGCGATCGCCGACGTGCAGGGTTGCACGTGGAGGCTCGGTTGGCAGTGCACCTCGATGCACGGTCTCGGTGACAAAGAAAACGACGTTCCGGTCCGGGCGAAGATTACCAACGATGGCCGCGCGATCGACATATTGGAAATATTCGTCGCTCGCCAGCGTTGCAGTGATCTCGAGAGCCGGGCTGCTGATCAGTTCTCTAGTCAAATAGCGTGACACGCTGCCAGCCTTGATCACCCGGCTGTTGTTGCCGACGCCGCGCATTAGCTGGTGGCCCTGGACGAGGTAGGGAAACACCAGCCACGACGAAGCGATGATCAGCCCGATCAACGCAAGCAGCGCAAGTTTTATCGGGTTCGTCCGTGTTGTTGTGTTCATTCAGACACCCGATCGGCAACGCCTGTAGTCATCGAAAATCCGCTCATGGCGTCACCGTATCGACTCAAGAATCGTGTCTGGAGCAGTCGCAAACGTGAAGACACCAGCGAGCGTGCCATCCGGGGCGATCAGGAACACGTTCGCCGTATGCTGCACCGTGTACGTGTCCTGAGTCTTCGTCACGGCGTAACTGACCTTGAAATTCTTGGCAGCTTTATTCACCTGATCGATGCTGCCACCGAGCCCCAGCATCGTGTCGCCGAACTGAGAAACATACTCTTGCGTAACAGCGGGCGAGTCGCGCTCGGTGTCCACACTGACGAAGATGCCTGTCGCCGTTCTGTTGGCGGACCGAACGACTCGACCCATGTTCAGCGCCATAAGCGGACATACATCCGGGCAATGCGTAAACCCGAACCCGAGGAGCACGTACTGGCCGAGAAAGTCCTCGTCCGTGACAAGCCGACCTTCGCCATTGGCGAGCGCGAAATCAACGACGATTCCGTGGCTATCGAGTTCAGCGGCACCGGACATGTCCATCGCGTGTCCAGCATGGTCGCCATCCACCGCCTGTGCCTGCAGCACAGGCGCCATCGCGAGTACACCGATGACGACCGGACCGATGACAGCTATGAACCCGGCGTGTCTCAGTGTCGCGCGATGGTCTGTCATGTCGTACCCTGTCCAATCTTCGGCCAGTCTCTAGTGAGATTCTCCCGTTCCCGGGCGAGGAAATAAAGTCACGGGTGCCGCCAACGAAGCACCCACGACCGAACGCTTCCCCAAAACGCCGAGGATGAACGCCCATCAGCGGTTGAGCGACGGGGACTATCCCGCCGGCTCACCGTAGTTGTTGTTGCGGAGCACTTCTTCGCCAGTGTCGGCCAGGACTATTCTGGCTCGCTCGGTCATATTCATGTACGGGGCACCACTCTTCAGACGACGACCCTCGAGCGTGACCCGCATGCCAGTTTGCACCTTGCTCGCCCAACCCATTCTTATGAACGCCTGTGCACCGCCCAGCTCGGCCTGCCATCGGACCGTCTTGCCATCGGTCGTGACATCGAACACGAGAATCGAATGAGGGTTGATGAGCTGGCTCTCGACGACGACTCCCATCACTTCCACAATCTCTTCAATGTAGCGTCCAGCATCGCCGTGATGTGCCAATACGGAGCCCGAGAACGCCAGCAACCCAACAACCGCAGACGCTCCAAAAAACGAGATCCTTTTCACTGGAACACCCTCCTGCACAAACAAAGCCCCATTACCGTGGCAAGCGCCTTCCACTCTTCGCCGGCAACGGCGCCAATATATACCCCACTAACACCCGAAGCAACGCACCCGATTCCACTCCAACGCGCAACTAGTAGGGGTGAGGCGGTGCCGGCCTGGCAAACATGGCCGGGGCTATAGCCACGTTCGGTTGCACGTCGGTCAATTCGAAATTCGACCGGCCATCCAACCAGGTCGTAGTCCAGCGGAACGGCAACATAAGTCCAGCGACCTCGCGGTAATCCGAGTAATCAGTCCTGACCGGTAGACGGCCAACGGGAGAAGGCGTCGATCGCACTAGACGTGTCAGGAGGCCTGTTTCCTCATCGAAGTACATCGTCACGATCGCACTGCCCTTGAACCCCTGCACAACCTGGAGGACGCGACCGTCGATGAAGTCGTTGCTCGTGCGCATACCGGTGAGCACTTGCTTAACATTGGCTGGGAAGGTCAGCTCCGCCTCGGCCATCGCCGATTCGAGTTCCGCGTCATGAAGTTCGAGCACCTCGTACGGCCTGAACGGCGCCGAGTGCCACCCCGCGGTACCGCTGAACGTCGTCGTGTTGTCGCCGGCACCAGGGTCGCGCACTACGATCGTCTTCTGGTTCGGTGTCCTCGCGTAGATTTCCACCGGGCGGGGTTCCCCCTCTGGCCCGTATCCCGAGTAGGTCCCGTTGGCGACGTAGCCAGTCAGCGCAGCGGCAGCCTGCTCCCCTCCGACGGCCTCAAGATACCTATCCAAAATCTGGTCGGCCGTCGGACCGCCAGGGAACGCCGGAGGCACAAGCACGTCGAGCTCTTCGGGCGGCGGCGCTCCGTACAGGAGATTCAGGCTCGGGACGACGAGCGGCCTGCCGGTGCTGCCGCGGTGGCACGTGAAACACGTCACGACCTGCCGACCACCGAAATTCTGCTCGTTGATGTTGGCCATCATCCGCACCATACGACGCGCAGTCTCCTTGAACGGGGTCTCCTGCGCATAGAGGGCCCAATCGTCCGACGACGCCGTGTGGCAGTTCTCGCACGACAACCCCAGCGCCGCAGAGAAGACCCCCATAGTGCCCATGAACTGATCCACGGTAAGACCAGTCAACACCGTCACGTTCTCGAAGTACTCCTCCGAGAGCATCTGGTTTCGCGCCGCGTCCTGCGCGGGTGCCGCGATAAGCAGCACGCTCAGCAGCCACACGGCCGCCGTAACAGCCACGCCACACACCACTCGCTTCGATGGCAACTTCACACAACCTCTGATGGAATCACTGTCGGTCTGCGTCGTCTCGGTGCGAAGACACGCTCTCCTTTCACTGCCATATCGCTTTAGATAATTCGTAGCAACCCCAGCAGATTTCCGCCCAAAATGGCTTCCTTCTCGGCGTCGTTCAGGAACGGCGCATCGAGCACTAGGTCCACCGTCACCGGCCAGTTAAAAGGATTGTCGGTCCCGTAGACGATCTGGTCCACGCCCATCTCGGCCACCAGATGCCGGAGGCCCTCTTCAGAAAAGACCATCGTATCCACGAGAATCTGTGAGCGCAGATACTCCGTCGGCCGCTTCACATTTGCGCAGTTGGCGTTGCCGCGCACGTCGCAGGCCGCCTCGGTTCGGCCGAAATAAGACGGTAAATAGCCGCCCGCGTGCGCGCCGCAAACGCGCAGCGCCGGATGCCGGTCGAAAACCCCGTCGAAGATTAGCCGAGAGAGAAAGTAGGTCGTCTCGAGCGGGTTACCCATGATGTTGCCCAACGCGCCGCGGCCCTGGAACGCCCCCTCTCGAATGATGTTGTTGGCGCCGGCGGGATGCATAAAGACAAGTTCATCCATTTCTGCCGCCTTCGCCCAGAATGGGTCGAACTTCGGCAACGACAGATCCTCGCCATTGACGTGACCGCCGAGTGTGACGCCCCGCGCACCAAGTCGCGTGACAGCGTCTTCCAGTAACTCGGCCGCAAGATCGGGGAATTGCAATGGGACAGACGCCATCGCAACAAAACGATCCGAGTGCCCGCGGACCCATTCCGCGAGCTGCTCGTTTTGCGAGTTGCAGATAGCGCGAGCAAGGCCGCGGTCCATCGTCTCGTACCACCAGAAACCGTTGATGCTGAGCGCCTGGATGTCGAGCCCCTGCTCGTCCATCGCGAGCAGGCGCTCCTCGAGTCCAGGATTCGCATCGGCCCGATTTTCGAACGGCGTCCCTATGACCACGTCGCCAAGTGGCATGTTGCAATGCGCGTGTACGTCGACGACCCGTATCCGCCGACCGCCAATCGAGAGCTGGCGTCGTGCCGCCGGTGCCTGGGCAAAAGGGCCGCCGCCGTGCGCTAGGACGTACATCCCAGCCGTCGCGCCAGCAATGTTCCTGAAAAAAGCTCTGCGGCCACTGATGCTCATGGGTTACTCCTAGTCAATAAGTTGAGCGGAACTCTATACCTGGCTGCACCCGAATTCAATTTGCAGAGATCTCCTAGTCCTTAGTGCTGCGCCGTTTATACCTGTTGCCAGGAGTTTGACTCTACCCTGGAGCGGACGTATGGTGACCTCAGTTTGACTACCTGACGAGTCCGCCGTATCTCCCACTCGCTGGCGACGATGCGGCGTGATCCATACATATCGACTACTCGATTCAAGAATGGCGGAGGTAACGACATGAAAGGCCGAACGCTGAAGGTTGCGGGTGTGTGCATGGCTACATGCGTTGCCGTCCTCGTGGCTAGCTGCACGGGCACAGCCGAAGGACAGGAGGAAGGGTTCGCGCCTGGGGCAGGCTTTGCCGCCGTACCCGGCCTGAAGGGCGGTCAGGACGTGTTCGGCCCATACGACCCGGTAGAGGACTGGCCCAAGCCGTTGGCCGAAAGCCTTCCCGACCATGAGGGATGGACTTGGTCACAAGCCACCGACGTGTTCGCGGAGAGTCCCGACCGTGTGATTGTGGCGCAGAAAGGCGAACTCCCCGTGCTTCCCGATCAGATCCCCAGGACCTGGCTTCCCGAGCTTGGGGCCGGCATCAAGTATCCGATCGGTGGCGGTGTGCCGCAGCGCGAAGCTGCCAGTACCACCCCCAGCCACGGCCGTGCAGCGGAAGATGGACGCAACGGCCGGCCTGGCATCGATTGGCGATGGGAGCACGTCATTGCCGTGTTCGATCGGGCCGGAAACATGACCGAAGACTGGTCGCAGTGGGACGACATGTGGGGCCGGCCGCATGACATCGAGATCAGCCCCTACGATCCAGAGAAACACGTGTGGATTGTCGATGCGGACAACCACACGGTCCACAAGTTCACCAACGACGGGTCGGAGCTGCTGTTGACCCTCGGCACTCCGGGCGAGCCCGGCACCGACGACACGCATTTCGGCCGACCGACGTTCATGGCCTTCATGGATGCCGACACCTGGTATCTGGCCGACGGCTACGACGGCACCCGCGTGATCAAGTACGACATGGACGGCAATAAGCTCATGGAGTGGGGAATGAAAGGCACCCCTCCTAACGAACAGCGTCCCGGCTACTTCAACAGCGTGCACGGCATCGCCGTCGATCCGACGACACGGCGCGTGTTCATCAACGACCGCAACAACGGTCGGGTACAAGTGTTCGACGAGAACGGCGAGTTTCTGGACCAGTGGAGCATGGGGCCGCGCCCCCCGATGAACATCCACGACATTTATATCGGTGACGACGGTGTGCTCTGGGCCGCCGATCAGGGATCGAGCAAACTGAACGGCTATACCGCCGACGGACAGTTCATCTATTCGTGGGGAACGTTCGGCACATGCCAGGGCTGCATGTGGGGCGTGCACGGGTTCCATACGGACATGGAGGGCAATCTCTACACCTCTGAGGTGAGAACCGGCCGCGTCCAGAAATACACTCCGCGCGACGGTGCGAATCCAGCGTTCCTCGTCGGCAAGCCCTGGCCGAGGGTCTGGTAACGCGCGTCTTTCTGTCTGGTGACCGCGCCCTCGGATACACGGGCCGGTCAAGATATAGCTAGCTGTCAGGTTCAACCACCGGACGTGGCGGTCGCCGACGGCACACCGAGCAACTGCGTCTTGATTTCTTCGTTGCCCCAGAGCGCCGCGGGATCGCTGGAATGGACCACCGCCCCCTTGCTCATGACATGCACTCGATTGGCAATCTTCACCGCAAACGCAGCATTCTGCTCAGCCAGCAGGATCGACGTACCTTCGTCCCTGAGCCGACCTATAACAGCTGCCACCTCCGCAACGAGCATCGGCGCTAGGCCTTCAGTCGGCTCGTCCATAATCAAAAGCGCCGGCCTCGCCACCAGCGCGCGGGCGATCGCCAGCATCTGCTGCTCCCCCCCGCTCAGCTCGTTTCCACGGTGGCGACTGCGCTCCGCCAGGCGAGGAAACACGGAAAAAACCTTTTCAAGGTCCCAGCCCGCAACGCCCTCGGCGCCAGACGGTTGCGACCTCGCCGGCCTTACGGCAATCGCGAGGTTCTCCTGAACCGTGAGCGACGAGAAGATCCGGCGCCCTTGGGGTACGAGGCTGATACCCATGTCGAAAATGCGATGGGGCGGCAGACGAGCGATCTCGACGCCATCGAAGAGCACACTGCCCGTGCGCGGTGGCGTCAGGCCGATGATCGAGCGGCACAGCGTCGTCTTGCCCACGCCGTTTCTCCCGAGGACCGCCGTGACGGCGCCCTTTTCCACGTCGAGCGTAACGCCCTGCAGCACGTGGCTATCGCCGTAGTAGGCGTGCAGATCAGCGGTCTTCAGGATCGTCATTCCGTCGCACCCATCCCTAGGTAGATCTGCTGCACCCCACGGTTGGCGCCCACCTCGTCCTTGCTGCCATCGGTCAGCACACGCCCCTGGTGCAGCACGGTAACCCGCTCGGCAAAAGCGAACGCGATGTCCATGTCGTGTTCGATGAGCAGCACCGCAATCGCCGGATCCAGTTGTTCAAGAATCCCGTGCATCGACGCACTCTCACCCGCCGACAACCCGGCCAACGGCTCGTCGAGTAGTAGCAGCCTGGGCCGACCGGCGAGCGACAGCGCCACCTCAAGCTTGCGCTGATCGCCATACGACAGGTTCCTAGCGGACTCGTGCGTCTTACCTGACAAGCCGAACTGATCCACGAGATCCGCCGCACGCCCGGTCAAATCGCCATGCGACAACACACTGCGAAGCATCGTCAGTTTTCGACGATCCAACGCCTGACACGCCAGGAGCATGTTCTCGTCCACCGTCAGATCCGGAAAGAGCTTCGTTGTCTGGAATGTCCTCGCGACGCCGCGCGCCGCTCGCTGGTGCGGCGCAAGGCGAGTGACATCCTCGCCAAACAATGAGATTCGGCCTTGGGAGGCTGCCAGCTCACCGCTGATCACATTGAAGAGTGTCGTCTTGCCGGCGCCGTTGGGCCCGATGAGTGCGTGGCGGGTACCCGATTGAATGGTGAGGCTGACGTCGTCCACGGCCTTGAGGCCGCCAAAGTGCCTAGAGAGATGTTCGAGGACGAGAGCGGGAGGAGGCATCGCTAGACCACTAACGAGCGTAGAGCGGCTGCGCTAGGTAGTCCGCCGGGGTATAGATCCAGAACTGGGAGACCCGTGGAAACGTATGAATCACCGTGTTCTGTAGCTCGCCATTCACACGCTCAACTCGCCTGACGTAGACGTTCTCGAGCGGATTGCCGTACGCGTCGAGCTCCACCGGGCCACGCGGCAGTCCCTCGGGCTTGGCGTCCTGCAACGCTTTGAGGAGCGCAGCGCGGTCCTCGACGCGGCCGTCGAGGGCCTCGATCGCGGCAACAACCCACTTCCCACCCGAGTACATACTCTCAGCGTAGTAGCTTGCCAGCTTGTTGTACCGAGCGCGATAGGCACCGGCGAACGCGCGGTTGGCTGGAGTGTCGAGCGCGGCGCTGTAGTGCAGCGCGGTGACGACGTCCAGCGCCTCGTCGCCCATGAACGGCAACGCGTGCTCGTCGGTGGTTGGACCGGCGCCGATGAGCGGAATCCTGTCCTTCAGACCGTACTCCTGATACTGGCGCATGAACTGCAGTGTGGAGCGACCGAGGAACAAGGCGTAGACCGCATCGACGTCCCTAGAAATCTGCGCCAGGTAGGGCGCGAAGTCGTGTACCGACACCGGCGTCCACATCTGCTGGGTGATCCGGCCACCGGCCTCCTCGAACGTCCGCTGGAAACCGCCAACAGATTCCCAGCCGAAAGAATAGTCAAGCGCAATGGTAGCGATCGTCCGATAGCCTAGCGTCTCGTATGCGTACTCCCCGAACGGATGATTCGGCTGACTGCCGGTATAGCTGGTTCGTACGATCCACTTAGTACCGAGCCGCTGCGTCAAATCGTCGGCCGACACCACCGGGTACACCATCGGGACTTGCATCGAGTCGACAAACGACGCCAATGCGTAGCCAGTGGACGACAGCAGCCCACCCGCCATTAAATGCACCTGGTCGCTCTCGAGCAGCTTCCTGGCCTTCGTCAGCGCCACCGCCGGAATCGCTTCGGTGTCTTCGACGATGAGCTCAATTTCTCGGCCACCGGCGCGATAACCGATCTCGTCGAGCAACAGTAGGAAACCGTTCAAAATGTCGCGCCCGGTCTGAGCGTACGGACCCGACACCGGCACTAGGAAACCGATTTTGATCGGGCCGGTGGGCGTCTGAGCGCTAAGGAGGACGCCCGCTATGAGGAGCGCCGTCGCGATAACCGCGGATCGAGGTGTTCTCATTGACGCCTCCCCAAATTCCACACGCCCTTTGGTGCAGCAAGAATAGCCACGATGTACACGACACCGAGTATGAACAGCCAGCGCGCGGTGTACGCACTCATTACGTTCTTGAGTAACACGATCGCCGCCGCGCCCAGCACTGGGCCCACGAGCGTCGCCGGGCCGCCGAGCGTCACCATGAGAAACAGTTCCGAAGAGGCTGTCAGATCGAGATACGTCGGGCTAACGAATCCGTTGTAGTACGCCCAGACCACGCCTGCAACACTCGCAAAGGCGCCCGCGATCACATAGCTCAGGTAACAGTGCAGCCACGTGTTGAACCCGAGACTCTTCATACGACCTTCGTTCTCGCGAATGCCGCGCAGGGTCAGGCCGAAGGGCGACCTAACGATCAACGTCATCAAGCCCGCGCACACAACGAAGACGAGTAGCGTGACGTAGTAGAACGCAACAGGTCCCTCAAGCGGAAAACCCGTGTGCGCAGCAAGACTGGGAATGCCAGAAATACCGTTGTCGCCGCCGGTCACCGGAATCCAACGGAAGCTCAGCCCCCACAGGATCATGCCCAACGCCAGCGTGATCATCAGGAAGTAAACGTCGCGCACATGCGCCAGGATCAGGCCGAACGCCGCGCTCAGCAGCGTGCCGATCAGCAATCCACCCACGACACAGGTCCAGAAACCGGCGCCATACGACGTCGCCAGCACCCCCACGGCGTAAGCCGCTACACCAAAGAACGCCGCGTGGCCGAGCGATGGCAACCCGGTGTACCCGAGCAGAATATCCAAGCTCATCGCCAGGATCGCCAGAATGACCATCTGTGTCAGCAAGCCAACCCAATAAGAGGAGAACAACGGCGGGCCAGCAATAAACACTACGCCGAGGATGAGCACGACCGCGAGCCGCCAGGCGTTCAGCGGAATTGACCCCGGACCCGACGACGCCAGGCGAACTCGAGCCGCATCAGGCGCGACCATACAACCCCGTCGGCCTGATCGCGAGGACAAGCACCATCGGCGCAAAGAGCGTGAAATACGACAGCTCTGGCACGAGCGCCTTGCCGAAATTGTCGATCATGCCCACCACAATGCTGCCGACGACGGCCCCCTTGAGACTGCCCATGCCGCCGACGATGACCACGACGAACGCGAGCGGTAGCAGATCGAAATCGATCCCCGGGTAGCCACCCAGAATCGGGCCGCCCATCACGCCCCCGAACGCCGCCAGTGCTGCGCCAACGGCGAACACCAGTCCAGACAGCAACGCAATGTTAATCCCGGTGGCCGACGCCATCTCGGGATCGTCAACCGTGGCGCGCAGCCGAGCGCCAATGAGCGTCTTCTCGTTCACGATCCAAAGGGCCGTACCAACAAGAGCGGCTACGAAGATAACGAACAACCGGTACAACGGGAACACAACCTCGCCTACCTCCATCGAACCGCTGAGCCCTGGTGGGTACTGCAACGTAAATGGATCACCACCCCAGATCATCAACGCCCCGTCCCGAAACAACAGCGCGAAACCCATGGTCATCATCATCTGGGGCAGTGGGTCTGCTCCGAAGCGGCGAAGAAAGAACCGCTGCATGACGAAGCCGGCGGACCCAACAACGATCATCGCAACCAGCGCACCGAACAGCAGGCTCCCAGTGCGAAGGATGACCGAGTAGGCCACATACACGCCCAGCATGTAGAAAGAGCCGTGGGCAATGTTGACGATACGCATCACGCCAAAGGTGAGGGTCAAGCCACTCGCAATGAGAAACAACAGTGCCGCTGAAAACAGGCCGTTGAGTGTCTGAGTGATGAGATATGTCATTGCAGCTGAAATGGAACGACCGCTATGTGGCCCAGGCGAAAGCACACCATCTCCGTCTCCTGGACTTGCCCGCGCCCTCTACTGTGCGCGGGCTGGCTGTGGCCCTCGTCGGCTTCAGTCTGCACTGTGATCGATGATGATTTTCATCCGCTGCCCGCTGCTCTCGGAGCCGAGCATGCCGACGGCGGCCTTCAACTCCCAGAGGGGTATCTCGTCGCTGACTAGAGGTTTGAGCCGCACCAACCCGCGCTGCACGAGACCAATTGCGCCTGGATAGTCTTCGCCCTTGGCGACGCGCGCGTTAATGAGCGACAGCTCCTTAAAATAGAGGTCGTAGAACGGCAGCGCACCTTCCGTGGCAGTGATGATACCGAACATTAGGACGCGACCACCGGATCGCGCCATGTGGATGCTCGCCGACAACTGCGACACAACACCCGTCGTCTCGATGACCAGATCGGCTCCACGGCCCTCGGTGGCCTCACGGACCTTCTCCGCCGCCCCGTCGCCTCCTGGGATCGTCACGTCCGCACCCAACGTTTCGGCAAGCGCGCGCTTCTCGGCGCTACGCGTCACGCCGATCACCGTCGCACCCCGCGCTTTCGCCAACTGCACATGCAGCTGACCGGTCACCCCCAGACCGAGCACCACGACGTACTCGCCAGGAAAGATCTCCACTTGCCGCTGCGCGTGGAGACAGGTCGTGAGCACCTGGATGATCGGTGCCGTACGGATGTTGAGATCGTCGGACAGCTTGAAGACCTGGCTCACCGGCGCCGCGAGGTACTCGGCGAACCCGCCATTGGCGTCACGCCCCAGTAGAATGCCCTTCGGGCACAGATGCGTCTGCCCGATCCGACAATGAAAGCAACTTCCGCAATAGAGCTCTGGGTCGATGATGACTCGATCCCCAGGGTTAAACGAGCTGTCGCCTGCCTCCACAATCTCACCGACCATTTCGTGACCCATGATGCGGGGGTAGTCTACAGAAATCGAACCGTTGAAGATCTTGTAGTCGGTCCCGCAAATACCGCTATACGTCACCCGAACCAGAACCTCGCCGGAGTCCGCGACCGGCCGCGCCACCTCGTTCTGGACCAACTCCCCTGGAGCGGTCAGGACCATCGCCTTCATACGACTGCGACCAATCGCGAACCGCTCAAGACAGCACTTCCGGATTCACCGGGTTTCGCGGGGCCTTGCCTCCAAGCACGGCCACCACTTCCTCAGCCGCCTTGGTCTGCAGGTCCACAAGCGACTCTTCTGAATAGAAGCTCGTGTGCGGCGTGATGATGACATTGTCGCGACCATACAGCGGCGATGACGCGCCGGGGGGTTCCTGCTCCATGACGTCGAGCGCCGCCCCGGAAATCTCGCCCGCGTCGAGCGCCGCCGCCAGCGCCGCCTCGTCGACGATCGGGCCGCGAGCGGTATTGACCAGATAGGCCGACCCCTTCATCTGCCGAAAGGCGTCACCGTTGAACAAGTGCTTCGTCTCCGGCACGAGCGGACTATGGATCGAGACGTAATCGGAGGTCTTCAACAACGTGGAGAAATCGACGCTCTCTACCCCAGCGCCGGCGAAGACCTCTTTGGGTACATACGGATCGTAGGCGATGACATTGAGGCCAAACGCCTTCGCTTTGGGCGCCACCAGCTGCGGAATCCGCCCGAAACCCATGAGACCCAGCACCCTACTGCGGAGGCGATGGATCGGCACAACGGCCGGCATCTTCCACGCGCCACCGTGCACCTGCGTGTTGATGAATGGGATCTTGCGCACGACGGCCAGCAGCAGCGCCATCGTGTGGTCCGACACTTCGTCGATGCAGTAGTCAGGCACCTTTGTCACGACGATGCCCGCCTTTGTGGCCGCCTCGATGTCGATGTTGTCGGTGCCGATACCCATCCGAGAGATGATCCGGCTTTTCGTCAACCGCCGGATGATGTGTCCCGTGATCTGCGCGTAGGTCACGAGAACAGCGTCGGCGTCCTTGGCGACCCGCAGGATCGCCTCGGGCGTGGCTTCAGCAGCGAGCTGCACCTCTCCGCCAATCCTCGACACGACCTCTCGGATCGGGTCGAGGCTTGGAAACGGAGAATCCGCGACAGCTATCTGGGGCGCTGCCATTTAACGACCCGCCATCGCTTCTTCCATGTGCTCCATGCGCGTGAAGACCACCGGACCATCCTTCGTCACGAGCACGTTCTCTTCGAGGCGACACGTCTGAGGAAGCTCCGGATGTCCAGCAAATGTCTCAATCGCGAAGTACATGTGTTCCTTAATTTCTGCCGGATACTTCATCGAGTACGCGCGCGACATCCACATACCCTCGTACAGGGTGATGCCAATACTGTGTGCGAATTGCTGCAACGTAACTGTGCCGTACTTGTCGTCGTCGTACTCTGGGAATGCCTTCACAACGTCAGCCGATGTGTTGCCGACACGCAATTGCTCGATGCCCGCATACATTGAGTCGTAGACCTCACGATACAGATCGATTTCCTTGCCAGTCATTTTCGCCTGTACCCCACCATACGGTCCGGCGCACTTGAAGCAGCGTACAAAGTCAATGAAATACCCTGAGGGACCGACCGCATTGATGTCAACGATGACCAGGTCGCCCTGGCGGATGAGCTTGTCGGTCGCCCAACGCCGGTACGGACTCGTGTTGCCACCGGAGGCGACGATGATGTCGTAGATGATCTCGCAGCCGCGCTCAAGCATGAATTCGTGAACTTTGGCTTCGATCTCACGCTCGCGAACGCCTGGCTTGAGCCATTCGTACTTGATCTTCCACATCGCAGCGTCACCAATACTCGAGGCCTGCTTCAGTAACTCGATCTCGTCGCGTGTCTTGACGACGCGTGCCCGCGATACCGCCGGCCAACCGTTGACGATGTTCACGCCGAGCTGCTTGAAGGCCTCGAGGGCCGGCATGTCGAGATTGTCAATACCGATCTTTTCCTTCTGAACACCGTGTTCCTTGAGCACCTCCAGAATGCTGTCGGCCATGCGTCCCGCCATGAAAGGCACCGCGCCCTCGGCCCACTGCCAGGTGATCGCCGGACGAATCCGATCCGCCATCCAGGGCAGGTCGATAATCGCGCACTGCAAGTCGGAGCCAGCGGTCTCGAACAGCGTCGGCTCACCCGTAGCAGGCACGACGGCGTAGCGGATGTTGATGTTGTACTTCCAGTTGCCCTGATAGGAGGCGGTCGCATAGCGGATGTTGGCACCGGCAAACAGCACCAACGCGCCAAGGTCGTCGATCTTCATCTCCGCCTGGAGCTTGGCCAGCCGCTCCTGCCGCAGGCGATCGAAATCGATGCGATACTGCCAGTCAGCACCGGTCTGGCTGTACAGCCGACCCGGATCGTGCTCGTGTGGCTTGCCAAGCCAGGTCAGGTCCATTCCGTTACTCTTCGTCGGATCAACTTTGCTCATCGAACTACTACCCCCTCCAGGCAAGACACGAGTGTAAAAAGACTAAACAATATACATCGCGCCACGAAGCCTCCCACTGCGTCGGTCGCTTGCGAGGCCCCGCGGCTCTCGTTTACGGAGCGTCGCCGGTGTACTCAAGCACGAACAGACCAGTTCCGACTCGATCCGTCGCGTAGGCAAGGCCCCGATGGTCGATCGTCACATCGTTGATCTGAATCACCGCCGGCTGCCCTTCCGCGATCGGGTGAGACATCGCATTTGTTTTCGGAATGTAATAGCCGAGTTCATTCATGTTGTAGGGATCCGAGAGATCGAGGACCCGCACGCCCGCATTGAAATAGGCCAACCAAGCAATCCGGTTCTCGTGCCGATTGAGGCGCCCGTTCACGAACTCCGCGTGCTGGTGCACGCCGAACCGCCCACCCTTCGAGCAAAAATCGCCAACCGGCACCTCCCACTGGGACACCTGCGTCGGGTTGCTCTCGTGCGTGACGTCGAACATGTACGCCCTGGTCCTTACACCACTCGTGCACGGTGCCATATCCTCAGCCCCGGCTGCTTCGTCGGTCATGAAGATGTAGGTCCGTGGGAGAGCGTCGCCGTGAAAGTTGGGCACCTCGTCGTAGACGATAGGCGTCAGCGTGTGCGGCCCGCGGTTCGGCGGATTGGTATCCACGGCCCACAGGAGCGTCGGGTTCGTCAAATCAGAGATGTCCCAGGCCCCCATCAACCCGCTGGTGTTTCTGAAGCCGATGTACATCCGGCTATTGGCCTCGTCAATCGTCGGATGGTGCACGTACTGGCCCTGATAGAGCGCCTCGTCCTCGGTGTCTTTCATGCCCGGCAGCCAGGCCCGGCTGACGAACTTCGGAGTCGTCGGGTCCCGGAGATCCCAGATGTGCAGCAGAGTATTTCGGAAACCGGGCTCCCCGGAGGCCGTGTAGTAGTAGCCGGATTCCTCCGACCAGAAGCCCTTGTGCGCGCGGATGATAAACGGCCCGCCGCAGCCAGGCCCGCATGAGTTCGGGGTCGTCCCGGTGATCTCGGAGACTAGTGTGATCGCTTTCGGGTTGGTGGTTCGATCGGTGATGTCGAAGATCTGAAACCGAAAGTCGTCGCCGGTATCGGAACTGCGAACAAGATAGTCACGGTTGGTCCCGTCGTGTGTGTAATCGTACACGACCGACACAGCGCGGTGGTTTGCACGCGAAATTCCCGGAATATGCCACGTGAGTACCGGGTTGGCCGGATCGGTTATATCGAGAAGCGACGTCCCGTTGATCTCCGCTTTCTCGGTAATGGAATTCATCTGGGGCTCATCGCTATCTGGCCTGTCATTTGGCTGATGGCCAACGTACGCCCAATTTCCGTTCTCCGCGTCAGACCGAGTCGTCAACTGCAGCGACTGGCGTCCCTGCAAGTCGTGATAACCAACTAGCCGCACGTTCTCGGCACCATCGGAGAGAGAATCTGACTCCCCTTGATCGACCTCAGGTGCCGCAGTGCCGCAACCGATTGTCGTCACCAGCAGGAACAGCGTTATTGTCGAGACTACTGTCGCATGAACGATTCGTCTCATCGCCTGACTCATTGCCACCTCCTCATTAAAATCTCATCATTGGCGGAACATCTGGTCGAACTCGGCACATTCCGTGGTGCATAGCCGAACGCCGAAGAGCACCAGGCGAGCGTTCTAGGCTGGAACGATGGGCGCGGCCGCCGGAACCACAGCCGACGTTCGACGGGACTTCGGTAAAGATGGCTTCGCCGCTGGCGCATCATCCATGGGTAGACTGAAGCGCCGGATGTCGTCAAACGAGTGCAACGCGCCGGCCACGGCACCGGCCGTGGCCACGCAGCCGATCTCACCCACCCCTTTGGTTCCATAGCCACCGATTTCGTCGGGCACTTCGATAAGAATCACATCGACCTTCGGCATGTGCTTGGCTGGCACGATACCGTGCTCACGAAGGGCCAACGAATCAGGCACGCCTCCAGTGGACGGGAAATTCTCGGACAACGCGTAACCCAAGCCCATATGGACACCACCCTCCATCTGCTCAGCGCAGAGCCTCGGATTAATTGCCCGCCCGACGTCGTGAGCTGCCACCACGTGAGTGATCAGACCCTGCTCGTCAAGAATGACGACTTGGGTGGAGTAGCTGAAGGTCAAATGGGTAGTCGGATCCTTCTCCCACGCCGGCGTACCCGGACGGGTCGTGAAGTTTAGAACGTACTCCCCGACGTACTCGCGCCCGACGAGCTGCTCCAGCGGCTGATCCCTGAGGTCGGCCATCAGCTTCTCTGCCGCGATCTTCGCCGCTGCACAGCTCAAGGTCGTGCCGCGCGAGGCCCACGTTTCACCGCATTTATTGCCGAGATCCTTGTCCCACGTAACCTGCATAATGCCAACAGGGAGGTCCGTCTCCTCGCAGACGGTCTGCAGTGTGGCCGTGAAGATTCCCTGGCCCATCTCGGTGTAGCCGTTGAGAATCTCCAGCCGCGGCCCCTCAACCACTCGAATCGTGATGTATCCGCCCTCCGTGGTTCCGTTGCCGAGCCCAGTGCTCTTAATGCCGCAGCCGATGCCCTTGTACATGGCGCTCTTGTAGATATTCTTCACGGCCTCCAGCGACGCCCTCATCCCCCGGACACTCTCTCGCATGATCTGGCCGGTGGCGAATGCGTCGCCGGGATCGAGCACATTCCGCATGCGGATATCCCAGCCGTCCACACCCACTTTCTGCGCCAGGATGTCCATCGCGCCCTCCATGGCAAACTGGGCCTGGTTACTGCCGAAACCGCGCATCGCGCCGGAGTTGGGATTATTGGTGTACACGGCCTTGGACTCGACGTCGACGTTAGGCACGCGGTACGGACCGCAGGAATGACACGCGGCACGCAGCGCACACTTGGCGCTGGTCGTGTGGTAGCCGCCGGCGTCGGCTAGGATTCGCGACCGTATCGCAAGTAGATGCCCTTCAGCGTCAGCACCAACCGTGAGCGCGACCGTCATTGGATGGCGCTTGACATGGTGCTGCGTCGACTGCTCACGGGTGAGCACGGTCTTGACGGGCCGGCCAAGCAGATGCGCCGCGATGGCCGTCTGCGCCTGGATCGACAGCTCCTCCTTAGCGCCAAAGGCGCCGCCGCTCGGGGCTAGCGCGATCTCAACGTCGTCCGGCTTGAAGTTCAACACCCTGGCGATCTGCTGCTGGTCGTAGACCGATCCTTGACTCTCGGTATGAACTTTTACACTCTGACCGGCATCTCCGCTCCGCGGGATCACGAGGCACGCTTCCGGCTCGAGAAACGCCGGCTCGACCGCACTTGTGGTAAACGTCGCTTCGACGACATGAGTCGCGGCTTTGAGCGCGGTCTCCACCTCGCCGCGTGCGAAGGCGGTGATAGGTTCCAAAAGATTCGGCGCGGGAAAGAACGTGTCTGCCGAATGCACCTGTATCGCGCCCGGCTTCAACGCCTCGACCGGGTCGGTCACCGGCTCGAGAACCGTGTAGTCCACCCGCACGCCCGCTGCGGCCTGCCTGGCATGAAACTGAGTGTCGGCAACCACCATGGCCACGAAGTCGGCAACACAGCAGGTCACTTCCCCCTCGGCGACGAACACAGGCTGATCGGGACTGTTGATCCCAGTACCGCGCGACCCAGGCACGTCTGCCGCGGTCAGCACTCGCACGACGCCAGGCATCGCCGTCGCCGCGTCCGTGTGAATCTTCAGCACTCGTGCACGCGGGTGCGCCGTTGGCACCATCGCACCATGCAGCATTCCCGACGCGCGCATATCATCAACGAAAGGCTTCTCGCCCAGAGTCTGCTCCAATCCCCCCTGCCGCGGAGCCGAATGGCCAATCCCGTTCGGTGAGCCGGTGCTCTCGGCGAACGCCGGATTACGGCTCAAGCCGAACTCCTCACCGAAAAAGTCGTGGCGTCGCGGCACTTCCGGCAAGCGACCGCCGCTACTCGACGCTTCTCCGGCCGTCTGAATTGCGTCGATGATGCGTTCGTAACCTGTACAGCGGCAAAGGTGGCCGTCGAGGGCCTTTGCGATCGCATCGCGATCGCTGCTCTTACCGCGCTCGATGACCGACGCGGCCCGGACAACGATCCCTGGAATACAGAACCCGCACTGCACGCCACCCTCGAGCACAAACGCGTCTCCAATAATCCGACGCGTCTCCTCCGGCAGACCCTCGAGCGTGACGATATCGTGCCCTTCCATCTGCTCCGGCTTACGAAGGCACGAGAGCGCCGGCCGGCCGTCGATATTGACCAGGCAGCAGCCGCACACACCCTCTGGAGCGCATCCGTTCTTGGCGCTGACGACGCCGCACGACTCCCGCAACACGTCGAGCAAGTGCATCCCGGGCTCGTACGAGGCTTCGGTGGCGGTTCCGTTGAGCGTGAAATGAACCGTTGGCATGATGAACGATCGCGTCAGTCATCGTATCCCGCGGAGAAGGGCTTCGCAATTGCGCTCTGGCCAACATTACCGCTCCGTTCCGCTCCCGAGGCCCGAGATATAATCGTCAGTCCGTCAACACACCCTCGGAGGCCACATGCAAGAACCCTGGAAAACAGACAAATGGTTCACCAGCCCCTGGAACTATCTGCCAGAGGTGACCAAGAACGACAACTTCCCCACAAACATCAAGATCCACGACGTCACCTTGCGTGACGGCGAGCAACAGACAGCTGTCGTCTTCCGCCGAGAAGAAAAGGTGGCCATTGCTAAGAGAATCGACGCGCTAGGCATTCCCCGCATCGAGGCCGGCATGCCCGCGGTCTCAGCGCCAGACAAAGCTGCCATCTCAGACATCGCGGCGCTGGGGCTCAACGCCGAGATCTTCGGCTTCTCGCGCTGTATCCCCTCCGAGGTACAGGTCGTCAAGAATTGCGGCTGCACCGGCATCGTCATAGAAATTCCGGCCAGCGATCACATGATCCAGAACGGCTATGGCTGGAAAATCGAACGGGCGATGAAAGCGTCGATCGAGACGACGCTCGCCGCCAAGGAAGCCGGACTCTATACGGTCTTCTTCACCATCGACTCGACACGGACCGAGCTCAACCGCTTTCTCGACATCGTCGAACAAGTGGCCACCGAAGGCCACATGGATGCGTTGTCGATCGCCGATACAATTGGCGTCACCACGCCAGCCGCGATCGACCATGTCGTCAGGAAAGTGATCGACCGGCTTAAGAAACCGGTAGAAATCCACTGCCACCAAGACTTTGGTCTTGGCGTCGCCAACACAATTGCAGCGCTTGCGGCTGGGGCGTCTGTCGCACATACCACTGTCACCGGACTCGGCGAACGTGCCGGCAACGTCCCGATGGAAGACGTCGTCCTGTCGTTGCTGTCGCTGTACGGGAAAGATTTGGGAATCAAGACCGAACAGTTCGTCGAAGTGTCGAACTTCGTCATGGATCTCGCCAAAGTCAAGCAGCCGCCAAACCGCCCGATCGTTGGTGACAGGCTCTACGACATTGAGTCCGGCATCATCGCTGGCTGGTTCCGCCTAGCCCGCAAGAATCATCCGCTCGAGTACGTTCCGTTTTCGCCCGAGCTGGTCGGTCAAAAACCTGTCAACGTCGTCCTCGGCAAGAACAGCGGTCCGCCCTCCATCGAGGAGTGGTGCGAGAAGCTGAGTATCACCGCCACCGACGACGAGAAGATGGAGATTCTGCAAGGCGTGAAAGCGAAGTCATTCGAAAAGAAAGACCTGCTGACGGTCGACGAGTTCAAGGCAATCGTCGATAGCGTGATACAAAAGGCACCAGCTTGACAAGAGACGTCTCCGGTCCCTAAGCAACTAACAGGCCAGCGATTTACTTCGTCGCCTCTCCGCCCTCGACGATCACATTCTCGACAGTCCCTCCGCCGTTGCGGCGGAAGGTAGCCGCGTCCTGATACTCCGGCGACTCGAAACAAGCAACCGCTTGATCCAGCGTCGGAAACTCAATGACGACAAACCGGTGAAAATCCTCAGGACCCTCCATGGTCTGGTACCGGCCGCCACGTGCCAACACCGTGCCGCCGTAACGCCTGAGGATACCTGGCACCTGGTCCGTGTATTTCTTGTACGCTACGGGATCGGTAATCTTCGCGCGCGCAACCCAGTAGGCCGACATTTTCGTTCTCCCTAATGAAACTAATGAAACCTAAACGTCGAGTTCTTGCGCCTCCTCGGCGCGCTCCATGATGAAACGAAAACGTGCTGACGCATCCTTTCCCATCAACTCGTTGATTACACGATCGGTGACAATCTGGTCCGAAATATCCACGCGCAGCAACCGTCGTGTCTTCGGATTCAGCGTCGTCTCCCACAACACTTTCGGCATCATTTCACCGAGTCCCTTGAACCTCGTGATCTCGGGATTACTGGGTCCCTTGTCGTGCCGCTTCAAGATCTGGTCACGATGGGAATCATCCAGCGCCCAGTGAGTCTCTTTGCCGATGTCGATCCGGTAGAGCGGCGGCTGGGCAAGGAAGACTCTCCCGCTTGAAATAAGTTGAGGCATGTGGCGGTAGAAGAAAGTCAGCAACAACGTGGCGATGTGATGCCCGTCGGAATCGGCGTCGGCAAGAATTACAATCCTCCCGTATCGCAGTCTCCCCAGGTCGAAGCCCTTGCCAACGCCGCACCCAAGCGCCGTGACCAGGTCGGTAAGCTCCTTGTTCTCAAGCACTTTGGCAAGCGTCAGCCCCTCGGTATTCATCACCTTGCCGCGAAGCGGAAGGATAGCCTGCCGCGTTCGGTCCCGCCCCTGTTTCGCTGAGCCTCCGGCTGAATCGCCTTCCACGACAAACAGCTCGCTATCTTCCCGATCGGCTCCGGTGCAGTCGCTGAGCTTTCCAGGCAGATTCAATCGACCGGAGGTCGCGGTCTTGCGCGTCACCTCGGCCTGCGCCGCGCGGCTCGCTTCGCGCGCACGCGCAGCAAGAATCGCTCGACCGACGATCGCCTCGGCGATGCTGCGATTGTGATTAAGCCAGTGCTCCAACGCCGGCCGTACAGCAGAATCGACCACCGATGTGAGTTCGGGGTTATTGAGCCTGTCCTTGGTCTGCCCCTGAAACTGCGGTTCCTGGATGAAGAGACTGACAACACCGGTTAGCCCTTCCCGAATATCTTCGGCCACCAGCGTCATGCCTTTCGGCGCGAGCGCATGCGTCTCGATGTAATTGCGCACCGCCTTGCCAAGACCAGCGCGTAACCCGTTCTCGTGCGTCCCGCCAGAGCCGGTCGGGATGCCATTGACGTAGCTCCGAACGTGTTCGTCGGTTGCCTCGGTCCACTGCAATACGAGATCGAATCTCGGCTCACTCTCGCGGGCCTGCACGAACGCAACCTTGTGGACCGGCTTCGCGCCACGTTCCGCGACAATTTTCTTCACATAGTCGGACAGACCTTCCTCATGGTGGAAGACCTCCTTGGTGCGATCCGCCTCGTTTTCGAATGTGACACGGATGCCCTTGTGGATGTAGCTGGCCACCTCGAGGCGCTCTCGGATCGTCGTTGGATCAAATTCAATTTTCGGAAAAATCGTCGGATCGGGATGAAAGAAAACGGTTGTACCGCTGCCACGCGCGGCGCCCGTCCTCCTCAACGACCCTGTAGGCTTCCCGCGCCTGAATGCGATCTTCCAGAGTGCGCCGTCGCGCTTGACGCTCGCGCGTAGCTCGGACGACAACGCGTTGACGACGCTGGCGCCGACACCATGCAGACCGCCCGCCGTTTTATAACTCCCGTGCTGGAACTTTCCGCCGGCGTGCAGCACGGTGAAGATCACCTCTAGTGCACTCTTCTTCGTCAACCGATGTTTGTCCACCGGGATGCCCCGACCGTCGTCGGAGATCGTGATCGAGCTGCCGTCCGCGTGAAGTGTCAGAACGATATTGGACGCGAAGCCGTTCATGGCCTCATCCACCGCGTTGTCGAGGATTTCCCAGACGAGGTGATGAAGGCCGGCGGTGCCCACGCCGCCGATGTACATGCCAGGACGCTTGCGGACCGGGTCGAGTCCTTCGAGGACGGTGATGTCTTTAGCGGTGTAGTTACTCACGCACATCGGCAGTGGCGGACTGTACCTTCACGGTCCTCCGCACACGGACTCGGGGCTTCACCGACTTCGCTCGCTTTGCCGCCATCGTAGACGTCGCTGAATCGGCCACTTTGACCTGCACGTGGGCTGCGCCATCTTCTCGTACCTCGACGAGCATACTGCGTCCGGCTTCGCGCAGTGTCACAAACCCGGCCGTCGCCACCTTCTCCATGAAGTCGCGGAAGCTGCCGGCGCCATATTCCCGTTCCGAGAATGTCGAGTCGAGTTGCAACAACGTACTCTTCAGTAACCCGAGCTGTGGCGTAACCTCTCGGTCCGACAACACTTTCAACGCTCTGGTGATCAAAGGAAGTGCCTTGGTGACCGGACTCGTTCCAGAGCGCTTCGCCCCGCGTCCAGCCGAACGGCTCTTGGTGCCAACTAGGTTCTCGTACGCAATGAACTCGTGACAGTTTTGCTGCATGGTGGAGCTGGTGAACTGGCGTCCACCGACCACGATCACCTTCCGGCCGTACTGTTTGAGCTTCTCGACCAGCGAGATGAAGTCGCTGTCGCCGCCGACGATGACAAATGCGTTGATATGGTCGTGGGTGAAGGCCATCTCAAGCGCATCGAGGGCCATCGTGATGTCGGCGCCGTTCTTGTCACCGCCTGGAGTCATGCTGCGCTGCACCATGCGGATCGCATGCTGCGTCAGTAGCCGACCGTAGTCGCCCGCTCGCTTCCAGTCACTGTAGGCGACCTTGGTGACAATCTCACCGCGTTCCTTGATGGCCTCGAGGACGAGGCCGATATCGAATTGACCGCCGATCGTGTTCTTGACACCGATTTCGACGTTGTCGAAATCGATGAACACGGCGATCCGAGTTCCACTTGTATCTGTTGTAACGTTCATTGATCTTTCGCGCGTCTGGCGACGCAGATTGAAATGCTCCGGGCCGGAGCTGAGTTGTGAGGCCTGCCAATAGTATACGCCAGCAACTGCATTAGCCCGGATTCAGCGGATCGGGGTTCTCGACTTCCGTGGGAATCACCCGGCTGAACTGACCGCGCTGCAGCAGCTCCCGCCCCTTGCCACCGCGTCCCGTAACTTCGTATTTTCCTGTGCTAATCGTCTGTTCGCTGCCACGACTCGTTTCGACCCGCATGAGATCGCGATCACCTCTCGAAGCAATGAAACCCAAGACATGATCTTCGCCACTCAATTTGATCAAAATGACGCCCTTTCCAGGCCCAGAAAGATAGTTCACGTCCTCAGCCCGGCACAGCATCGCGCGCGCGGAACGTGTGGCGGCAATTACCACCTCCTCGCCGGTCACTCGCGCAACGCCGACGACCTCCACGCCCTGCGACGGCCGGACGTATCGGCGACCCGCACGCGTGCTCGGTTCGACGAACAATTCGAAACTGAACCGGAGGCTATAGCCATCGCTGGTCACAGCCAGCGCGTGTACTGGTGGCGCCTTCCCTTCCTTACGCGCAACGATCCTACCCGCTACGCGCTCGTCGAGGCTGAACGCCGCAATGACCCGCTCGCCATCACGAAGCTTGAATAACTTCTGCACCGGCTCACCGTATCCAGTGGACGCCGGCACATCAACAATTCGCGAACTATAGGCAGTCCCAAGATTCGTGAAGAGTACAATCGTCGATCGCGTGCTGCCCAGTAGCACGGCCAGGACACCGTCGCCTTCCCGTAAACGGGTCGTCGACAAGTCCCGCACTTCCTTTTGCCGTTTCAACCAGCCATCGCGCGACACAATCACAACGCTGTCTTCATCAACAATGAAATCGTCGGCTGTGAACTGCATATCCTCGGCGGCTTTGATCACGGACCGCCGGGCATCCGCTTTACCCGCGTAAGCCTTCTGGATCTCGCCGATTTCGTCACGCACGACCTTCCAGCGCCCCTCCTCGTTCCTGAGCAGCCCTCCGATCTTACGAGCGCGCTTTCCTTTCTCCGCGAGCTCATTTTGAATGACGAGGATCTCGAGCCTGGCGAGGCGATACAACTTCAACTCAAGAATGGCATCAGTCTGCTCGGCATCGAGGCCGAAGCGCTTGACGATCTTCGAGGCGGCGTCGGCCTTTCCGTCAGACCGGCGAATCAATTTGAGAATATCGTCAAGCGCGTCGAAGATCTGCGCAAATCCCTTGAGAATGTGGATGCGCTTCCGAAGCGCGAGCAGTTCGTGATCGAGTCGGCGCGTGACGACATCGAGACGAAAGTGAAGGAAGTGCCACAAAATCGACTTCAGGTCCAAGCGTTCCGGGCGCCCGACATCTTCGTTCTCCGTGGGGATCAGACACGTCAAGTTGACGGCAAAATTGGATTGCAGAGGCGTGTGCTTGCACAGATACGCCATCACCATTTGGGGATCGGCGTCCTTTTTGAGTTCGAGCTCGATGCGCACATCGTCAGTCGAGACATCTCGGACGTCGAGAAGCGTCGGCAGCGCGCGTGCCAGCGCCACATCGGCTATGCGCTCGACGAGGGTGGCCTTGTTGACTGTGTACGGAATGCTCGTGATGTAGAGCCTGCGACCACCGCGCACCACAGTGCCGTCTTCCCATGTGCCGCGCAGACGCACCGTGCCCGATCCGGTCCTGTAGATCTCCTTGAGTTCATCAGTCGAATTCACGATCTGTCCACCGGTCGGAAAATCGGGACCCTTCACGTAGCGACAGAGCTGAATGCTGCTGAGGTCAGGATTGTCGAGCAGCTTCACGAGCGCGGCACAGACCTCGCCAAGATTGTGTGGAGGCACATTGGTCGCCATGCCGACGGCGATTCCGGTGGCACCATTGATCAGCAGATTGGGAATTCGCGCCGGCAGCACGACCGGCTCCGTTTTCGTCCCGTCGTAGTTCGGCTTGAAAGGCACCGTTGCACGGTCAATCTCGGCGAGCATCTCATCGGCAATGCGCGCCAGGCGGCACTCCGTGTATCGCATTGCAGCCGCGCTGTCGCCGTCGAGCGACCCGAAATTACCAGAGCCGTCGACCAGCGGATACCGCAACGAAAAAGGCTGAGCCATGCGCACGAGTGTTTCGTACAGCGCTACGTCACCGTGGGGGTGAAAACTCCCCATTACGTCGCCCACTACCTTCGCGCACTTGCGATGTCGCGCATCGGCCGTCAGGTTTTGCTGCCACATCGTGAAGAGGATCCGGCGCTGGACGGGTTTGAGCCCGTCTCGAACATCAGGCAATGCGCGCGACGTGATCACCGAGAGCGCGTAATTAAGGTACCGACTTTGGGCCGCGTCGTGCAGCGCGACGGCGTCCACGCCATTCGTTGGTGGTCCGCCTGTCGACGAGTTGGCAGTCTCGGGAAGATCGAAGAGCGATAGAGACGATTTCCGTTTAGTGCGTACCAAAGTTATGTGGGCTCCGTGTCCATTTTCAGAGGAGGTACTACGACTCAGCTCCAGTTCCTGTCTTTCATGCAAATCCCGCCTGCGCAGGCTGGAGGGCCTCCGCAAGATCTACGACGAAGCGATCGGCATCCTGCGGCTGCAACGCCGAGACCGTGACCCGGATGGCCGGAGCGGCCTGAAGCCGGAACCGCTCCCCCGCGGCAACGGCCCAACCCCGGTCCGCCATTGAGCGCACCACGCTCACTTCGTCGCGCACTGGCACCCAGACGTTAAAGCCTGAACGACCGCGGGCCTGAATATTTCGCGCCCGCAACGCCGCGAGCACGGCGTTGCGTCGGTGCGAGTAGATCTCCCCTGCCCTGGCGAGACGTCGTCCGCTAGACGGATCCGACCAGAGCGTCAGGGCCAATTGCTGGAGAACGTGGCTAACCCATCGAGAGCCCAAGGCATGCCGACCCCTGACACGGGCTACCGTCACGGCATCGCCCGCCACGACGGCGACACGCAGGTCCGGACCCAAGAACTTCGAGGTCGAACGCACTAGCACCCACCGCTCCCGGGTTACGTTAGTCAGCGCATGCATCACTGATCCGGCGACTGGGCCGGCACAGTCGTTTTCGATCAGCAGAATGCCGGGAAAGTCGCTCAGAACCTGACGAAGTGCATCAGCGCGTTCGACACCTAAGGCGGCACCAGTCGGATTCTGTCCTCGGGGAGTGAGAATCGTCGCACCACAACCCTGACCTAGCGCTTCCCACAGTGCCTGAGGCAGCGGACCCTCGTCATCCATTGCCACGGGGATCGCCGTATACCCGGAAGCCGCCACCAAATCGATGATTCCGGGAAACGATGGGTCTTCCACTGCGACCCGATCACCTGGCCTCAAGTACTCCCGCAGGACACGTTCGATCGCATCCATCGCGCCGCTCAGCACCGCCACCGACTGAGCCGACACACCATCAGCCTCAAACTCGCTCGACGCAAACGCGACTAATCCAGGATGATCGGGCCGTCCACCATATAGCCGAGGCTGGTGTTCCATGAGCTCCATGGCTGGCGCTAGAGGCACCAGCAGCTCCGGGTCTGGATTTCCGGTCGCCAGGTCGATCGTGCCAGACGGTACCGCCGGTGGTTGCACCGGATGAGCCACGAGTCCAGGCGCGACGCGGGTACCTCGGCGTCCCACTCCAACCGTTAAACCCCTCGTTCGCAGCACCTTATACGCTGCTGATACCGTAGCCGGACTGACATCGAGGTCAATCGCCAGATCTCGAACTGTAGGCAACTTTTCGCCAGGGACCTTGTCGCCAGCGTAGAGGCTACGTTCGATCGAAGAAGCGATATCTGTGGCTGTTTGACCTGATACTTTCATATATCACACTACGTATAGTCTTTTGTACTACAGTATATATCGAGTCGAATACCATGGAAAGACAGCCCAGGCAACTATCCCATATACAACACCATCGCCAATCAAACCAGCGAGTAATCTATTAGTTACCTTTTATCAATGGTTTACATGAATTGTAAGCTCTGAAATAAATAGGTTTTCGTTCGACACCAAGATTTAGAGTAAGAACTACCTCAAGGAATTCGAATCCAATCATTCCCACCAGAGAAAGACCAGTCCTGGCCAAACCGTCGAAACACCCGCATTTCCAATACAATTATTGCTTTTGTTCTATTACGTATACGGTTTCGTACTGCCAATTAGTTCAATAATCATTGATGCAAGTAACTTATCCCAAGCAATCCTATTTTGCGGCACAATGACCTGATGTCGGAAGATCCTGCTGATGAGTACCGCGCCCGCCTATCGAACCGGCAAGCGCTCGAACTAAACCTAGCCAAGAAGAACCAGCTCCTAAGTCAAGCCCGGCTCGTGACGTTCGTTGTTCTAGGCGGACTACTTGCAATTCTGTGGTGGCGCAGCTTTGCAGCTGCCTTGTGGCTTACCTTTCCCGCCCTTTCCTTCGTTGTCCTCATGCATTGGCACGCTCGAGTGATCCGAGCCCATCGAAAGGTCCAACGCGCGATCACCTTCTACAGACGCGGAATCGACCGGATTGAGGATCGCTGGTCCGGCACAGGCGAGTCAGGCGATCGGTTTCGCGAGGAAGGCCACCTGTACGCCAACGATCTGGATCTCTTCGGCCACGGGTCACTCTTCGAGCTGCTATCGATTGCGCGGACCCGAGTGGGAGAAGCACAACTGGCGGAGTGGCTAAAGGCACCCGCATCGATTGACGAGGTGCGCGCGCGCCAGGCAGCAGTTACTGAGCTAACGCCCGCGCTCGACTTACGGGAAGCCATCGCCCTCACAGGAACTGATGCCACGGACATAGGCATCGATACTGACGTGCTAGTCGGCTGGGCCGAGCGTGCCCCGGTACTCGGCGCGCGCTGGCTGCGTCACGTCGCCATCGGTCTCAGTGCATGTGCTATCGGCTCGGCCGTCTACCTGGCGATCACCGGAAGTTACGTGTACCTCGTCGCAATACTCCTGCTTGAGGCAGCCTTTTCAATTCCACGACGATCACGTGTGCAGCAAGCGCTTCACGCAGCCGACGCTCCTGCGCGCGATCTCGATGTGCTTGCGCAAGTCCTCAATCGCCTCGAACGCGAAGCGTTCACAGCGACTCGCCTGGCCGCATTAACTCATCAGCTCGGTACAACCAGGACACCGGCTTCAGTAGCCATCCGGCGGCTTCACCGTCTCGTTGAACTGCACGACTGGCAGCACAACCAGTTTTTCGCACCGTTAGCAGCGGCACTCCTATGGGGCACACATCTAGCCTGGGCGATAGAGAAGTGGCAACGAGTGCACGGCCTAAACGTGCGCACCTGGCTGCGAAACGTTGGCGAGTTCGAGGCCCTCAGTTCTTTATCCGCGTACCGCTACGAGCACCCCGAAGATGTGTGGCCGGAGATCGTCGCGGACGGTGCCGGCCTTGACGGGATAGGACTTGGCCATCCCCTGATCCCAGAAACCCGGATGGTACGAAACGACGTTCGGCTCTGGGGAGACACTCGCCTGCTCGTCATCAGCGGCTCGAACATGTCTGGCAAGAGCACACTACTGAGAACTGTCGGAGTCAACGCCGTGCTCGCACTTGCTGGCGCCCCCGTTCGGGCGACCGCACTTCGGATCACACCACTCGCCATTGGGGCCACGCTCCGCATCCAGGATTCACTCCAGGAAGGGCGCTCGCGCTTCTTCGCCGAAATCAGCAGAATTCGAGATCTATCTGACACCGCGAAGGGTTCAGTCCCACTCTTGTTTCTTCTCGATGAGCTGTTTCATGGCACCAACTCGCACGACCGCCTTGCGGGCGCGTCGGGCACCCTGCGCAGTCTCCTCAATCACGGGGCCATCGGTATAATCACCACCCACGACTTAGCCTTGACAACCGTCGTCGACGACCTGTTTCCGCGCGCACTCAACGTACATTTCGAGGATCAATTCGACGGCGCCGAGATCCAGTTCAACTACAGCATGAAGCCTGGCCCGGTCACACGTAGCAACGCACTGGCACTGATGCGAGCTGTGGGGCTCAAAGTCGACTAGACCTACGGCGACCGGGCTCGCAGGGTACAACTTCAAGAGAGCAACGGCATAATTCTTCTCGCAATGCTGTTGCCGGACCGCCTCGGCGAGGCCAACCTTTCGTCCTCCGGCACGACACGCGTGGACGGTCGGCTGGTGTTGAAAATATACTGCCGCGAACGATCAACCGAGCCGCCCGAGATTACCGGACCGGAATGATCACGCGCGAACGGGCGAGACGAACAGGGGGCGGCACAATTTTGCGAGCAAACGTGCCATTCGGTTGGCGCGCGCGTGCCGGGCGCTGTCGGTAGTGATGCCGGTATTAGCGTACATTTGTCGGTAGAGCTTCGAGATCAGCATGAACCCCAACCGTCCCTTCATCGTGGGGATGGACTGCGCGCGTTTCCAGGTCGCCGACAGCGCATAGAAACGGTCCCAGACCCGTTGTGTGTGACCTCGAATTTCCTCCGGCGTTAGGGTCGGATGCGGCATGTAAATTTTGGGTCGCCTCGATACCGGTAGCAGCCAGTGGCGAGTCAGCGGCACGTTGTCAACCTTTGGCGCGTCGGCGTTAGTGCGCTCCCATTTTTCGAAATCTACCGTACCGGGGAACGGCTGAAGCAGAACGAACTGCGCAAAGGTAACGTCAGCAGCTTCGGCGACTGCGACCGTTGCGTCAAAGGTCGAAGCCATGTCGGTCGGCAAACCAAAAATGAACGAGCCAAGGACATGCACGCCGTGCTTCCGGAAGATCTGAAGGCGCTCGACGAGCGCGTCGCCGGCTAGGTTGAAATCTTTGTAGATACTCTTCAGCCCCTCGGCCGTCACCGACTCCACACCCACAAGCGCCCCCTTGATGTGCGCCTTGCGCATCGCATCAAGAAATTCCGTATCCTCTGCCGCCTCCATCGTGATCTGCGTGAAAAATTTCATGTCGTCGGGCAGGTCGGCCAGCCGCGCCATTAACTCGAAGCGCTCGCGACGAATGGCCTCAAGTTCGTTCAGTGCAGTCGTATCTTTCCTTCGACGAGCCATAGCGAGATCGCTCATCGCCACCGGATAGAAGTTGTCATCAGCCAGCATGATGAACCTAAACCCGCGGCTGCGCAGGTCGTAAATCTCCTCGACAACGTCCTCGGCACCACGCATGCGGGGTTCCTGACCGTCGGTGCGCCAGACGGAGCAGAAAGAGCAGTGCTTCGGGCAGCCACGTACAGTCTGCACCGAGGCAAACATGTATGCGTTCTTCGGCAACAACTCCCATCGGCCACTGTAAAACGATCGACCCCCGACCTGCCCGCCTTCATAGAGGTCACGAGGCCGCTGAGCCGCGCAGTCGGCGATCACCGTGCTCCAAACCTGATCGCCGTCGCCGCGCACGACGGCATGGGCGCCACCGTGCTCGTAGGCCTCGTCGGGGTATAGGGTCGGATGAATGCCACCGAAGACAGCGTAGGCGCCAAGCTCTCTCACCGCCCGGCCGAGCTCGTAGCCTCTATGCGCATTGCCCGTGTGGATTCCAATACCCACGACGTCCCCTGGCGAGACCGTCGACAAATCGAAGTGTTTAAGCGTTTCATCGATTACCGCCGGCGCGCCGTATTCGGCTGGCGTCGCTGCCGCTAGGACGTACAGCCAGCGCGGAGTGACCACTGCCACACCGAAGCAAATGTCGCTTGGATTCACAAGATGAATATGCATGTGTTGCCTACGCTACACTAGCTTGCGAAAAATATCCCATAAGAGATCAAAATTATGAGCCTCATGATCACTCGGCGCGCATTGCTGTCACTGCCGTTAGCTACTGGGCTGGCCCGCATGCTCAACGCGCAAACAGCCCCCGGAGGCCGAATGTTACTCGCAATACACCAAAATACCTCCTCTGGCTCCGGCTACAGGGGATCGCTGGAAGGCTGCGCTAGAGCCGGAATCCGGTACGTTGAGTTAAACGACCGGTTGCTGGACGATTTTCTGGCGAACGACACCATTGAGGCCGCACGGCAGGTCATGGCTGACCTTGACCTGACACCGGTCTCCGGAGCATCGGTCTTGCAGGACATCTGGATCCCCGGACCGGAGCGTGAAGCCTCTCTTGAGACATGGCGGAGACGCTGCGATCAATTTGTCGGACTTGGCCTCCAGAAGATTTATGCGCCGTCGATCACGAACCGACCGGTCACCGTCGAGGATTTTGCCGCGACCCCTGACTGTATCCGCGAGGTCGGCGAGATCTCCGAAGAGTACGGCCTTACGGCAATGATCGAGTTCACGCGGACGTCAACGCATCTGGCAACGCTGACGTCCACACTCCAAATGATTAGATCTGCAGCACACCCCAGTGTCCGACCAATGCTAGATTTTTTTCACTTTTGGTCCGGATTAAGCAAGTTCGGCGATCTCGATCTTCTCCAGCCAGGCGAACTGGCGCACGCGCACTTCCAGGATCTCCTCGAAGGACCTCGCGAGTTGATCAACAACGATTCCAGGCTGATTCCTGGCGATGGAATCACGCCGATCGTTAGCATCATTCGCAAGCTGGCGGAGAAACGGTACGACGGAGCCCTCTCGGTTGAACTCTTCCGTTCGGAGTACGTCAACGGAGATCCCTTTGACGTCGCTACCCAGATACGCACAAAGTGTGAGTCACTGATGCGTGAAGCCGAAGTGCTCTAGATGAATCGCGTGAGATGCCAGATTCCTTTCTGGGCAGTGACAGGGACTCTCCTGTTGAACGCCTGGCCCGTGGATGCACAGATAAGTCCATCGACCGAGCGAGCGCAAATGATGGCCGTCAGAATGGTAGAGGGCGAGTCCATTACTCTCGACGGCGAGTTGAACGAGTCGGTGTGGCAACGGGCCGTGCCCGCCACCGATTTCGTCCAGCAAATTCCACAGACCGGATCGCCGGCCTCTGAGCGCACCGAGGTCCGGATCGCCTACAACAGTACGACGTTCTACATGGGGGTCACCTGCTTCGATAGCGAGCCTGACAAGATGCTGCGCTACCAGATGCGTCGTGACCAGTTCCTGTCGGCCGACGACCGATTCATGTGGGTCATTGATCCCTTTCTGACCGGACAGGGCGGCTACCATTTTGAAACGAACCCCTCCGGCCTCATGGGGGAAGGCCTGATTGGCCCTGCAGGTTATAACCGCGACTGGGATGGCATCTGGACCGAGCGCGTGACCCGCACCGACACCGGCTGGACCGTCGAAATTGCAATTCCCTTCAGCACGCTTAACTTCGATCCCGACGCCACAGAATGGGGTATCAATTTTCTCCGCACCGTTCGGCGTAGAGGCGAAGACAGCCTCTGGACCGGGTGGGCCTTGAACCAAGGACTATTCCGGTTCTCGAACACAGGTCTCGTCGGGGGATTAAACGAAAACGTGACCCAAGGTCTCGGCCTCGACATCCGGCCATACGCGTTGGCCTCAGCCGCAGCGTCCCCCGTCACCGGCCAACCGAACACAAACGCCGATGCCAAAGTCGGCCTCGATCTCTTCTACAGCATCACACCCGGGTTGCGATCGAACTTCACGATTAACACCGACTTCGCACAAACAGAGGTAGACCAGCGAATGGTAAACCTCACGCAGTTTGCGATGTTTTTCCCAGAAAAACGCACGTTCTTCCTCGAAGGGTCGAATTTTTTTGATTTCGGTAGCGTCTCCGGTACCGGCATCGGCGATGCCTTCTCACGACCCATGGACAACTCCCTTCTTCCTTTTTTCAGTCGGCAGATCGGACTGGACGAGAACGCGAATCCGCAGAAGGTCAACTACGGTGTCAAAGCAATCGGCCAGCTTGGCAACAGCACCGACGTTGGAGCACTTCAGGCACAGACGGCAAATGACACCACCGCAGGTGTCGCGGGCGAGAATTTCAGTGCTGTCCGCGTCAAGCAACGTTTCCTGAGCCAGTCGTACATCGGCGTATTGCATACGTCACGGGATATTCGTGTCGGAGCGTCGCCGATGCTCCAAACCGCTGGCGTAGACTTTCAGTTGGCCACGTCAACGTTCAGAGGTTCAAAAAACCTGTCGCTAAGTGGATTCGGCCTTATGACAACGAATCCACTGGATACAGGAAAGAACGCCGCGTACGGCGCCAGGGTGGACTATCTCAACGATCGCTGGAACGCCGGCATGGCATATCGCGTTGTGCAGGACAATTTTCGTCCAGCCCTGGGATTCCTGACCAGACCCAGCGGCTATAAGCGCTATCAGCCGTACCTGAATTTTTCCCCGCGCCCCGAACGGAACAATCTCATCCGCCGGATGGGATTTACCGTTGACGCCGATCTACAGACCGATTCGAACAACCAGTGGTTGACACGAATCTTGAACTTGACCGTGTTCAACCTTGACCTGCAATCCGAGGACACGTTCAGTTTTCTGGTCCTGCCGGAGTATGAACGTCTCGAACGCGACTTTCGCGTCAACGCACGCGACGGCATATCACTTCTGAAGGGAGGCGAATACAACTTTGTACGGTACCGGCTCACGGCCCAGACCGCGGATAGGCGGGTGATCGCTGTTGTGCCCACCTTTGAATGGGGCGGCTTCTATTCCGGCACGCGTCGACAGCTCTCGCTCGACGTCACGCTACGCGCACGTCCTGGCGTGATCATTTACGCGTCCGCCGAGCTCAACTCGGTCGATCTTCCAGAGACGAAGTTCACCGCACAAGTCTTTCGGTTGACACCAGAGGTGGCCGCCGGGCCATGGGTCTCGCTCGTGAACACGTTTCAGTACGACTCGGTCAGTCGCGTACTTGGATGGCAGTCGCGGTTCCGATGGATCATCACTCCCGGCGACGACCTGTACGTCGTGTATACACATAACTGGGTGGACGATGTCGTGCTCAACAGGTTCACCACGCTCAACCGAAGCGCGACAACAAAACTTCTGTACACCAAGCGCTTCTAACCGCTACAGCTACAACCGCAAGAAACGGGACATGATGGAAACGCGGGAGCGACATCTTAACGCCCTGATAACAGGGCGAGCGCCACGACTGGTGCTCTCCTCAGGTAGACAACCCCGCCGCTGACCGTCACGAGACGTTAGGCCGATCAACGGCGTCGAATGCATTAAGAGGCCAGCCTGCTCCTGGCGTCTCTTAGCATCGCGATTAGAGCGGCCCGCGCTTCTTCCGGTGTGCAGACCGGATCGGTGAACGCCAAGCGAACGGGCCGCGGTCCCTCCCTCGTCTTGACCGACATTTCGAACCCGTACCGATCGACACCCGTCATGCTCGCAGCGGTGACGTCAGTCGCTTTCGAAAACGCCTTACAGTAAAGCACCATCGCATCGGCATGGTCAGCATTCATATGCGCGATCGTATCGGCTGCCGACGGACCAAGGGGGTCCGGCTCGGCAATCTGCCAGTCGGTCTCGCTCACCCACGACATCCGCCCGTAACCTCCGATGTACCGAACCGAAGCCACGTGGAGCTTCCAGAACGAGAAGTCAGGATAGTCGGCGTAGTACACCGCATTCGGATGCGAAGCCAGGAAGGCAGCACGGGCGCTATCCCCTTCCCTCATGACCCGCGAGCACAGACCAAGCATCGTGACACGGCCGTTGGCCAAGGGGTCTGCAGAGCCAACCTCGGCTACCAGCAGCGATGCACGGGGATCCCGCTCCAAGTTCTTGGTGTGCTCAGCGAGTTTACTGATGAGGAAGATCGGGTTCCCATTCTCAAAGGCAACGGTCACGAACGAGCCGTAGGGATAACCGACTGGCTCCAGCGCAAGGGTACACAGGGTTCCGGTCGAAAGCTGGGCGATCAGCGTTCGCGCGCGTTCCGCGTGCGTTGGTGTCGGAATATCTACGTCGTACAGCGGTACTGGCGCATTGCCTGACGGCCTAGCGTGTGCATCTTCGCCCATGAGTTCCTGTAATTTTCTCCCAGCGGATTTCATCTGGTCAAGCCTTCACGACTTATCATGCACCTCATCAAAGCACTGGCCAACATTTAGTGGAAAACCGACGGGGCCGCAACGGGGAAGAATAAAGTCGTAATTTGCAGGAATTTTCAACCGCGCGAAAGGGAACTTCCACTACAACTCTGCAACCGTCCGAACGGACGGGTCTAGCGTGTGTCACGCTTACATGTGCGTTACCTTAAACGCACAGACGGGCTCCTCTGAGGGAAAGAAGCTTCCGTTGTTGCCCAGTAAACAGCGCAATAACGAAGCTTCTGTACACTAGGCTTAAGGCCACATTGCCTGGACAGCTGGAGGCCGGCGTCGTCGAAAGGACTACAATGACGGGCATGTCCTCCACAACTATTCTGTTCGGTGTGCTGCTCTCGCTGCTCGGCGGCGCGGGTTATTTCCTCACGGGTGCTATCAGCCCTACGGCGCTGATTCCGACGGGGTTCGGATTGCCATTGGTGGCGCTCGGATACCTGTCCCGTTCAGACGCCATGCGGAAGCATGCCATGCACGCAGCCGCAACCATTGCACTCATCGGCTTCGGCGGCGCGTTGTCCAGCCTGATGCGAACGCCAGCCGAACCGCCATCCGCGATGGCAGTGTTTTCGCAAGCGACCATGGTGGTTCTGACGGCGGTGTTCGTTGGACTGTGTGTGAAGTCGTTCATTGACACCCGGCGCGCTCGTGCCGGCAAACCCTGACACGGTGGACCGCCGCCGCCATTCAACCACGGGCACTTAATCCCGGAGGCTGGTAGGATTAGGACACGAGATGGCTACGGCTAGACCAAGAGAATCATCTATAGGTCGCAAAGCGGATATCGGCGACGCGCTTGGGATGATCGAGACGCGCGGCCTGGTCGGCATGATCGAAGCCGCCGACACGATGCTCAAGACCGCGAACGTCGTACTGGTCAGCTGGCAAAAGGTCGACGCCGGCTTGGTGACTGCACTGATTCGCGGCGATGTGGGGTCCGTCAAGGCTGCAACCGACGCGGGTGCAGCCGCTGCCCGCCGGGTTGGCGAACTTGTAGGCGTACACGTTATTCCGAGGCCGGCCGACGGGATCGAGAAAGTTTTTCCGATCCAGTAGTCCGCCGCTTACGTTCGCGGGCTGCCAGTGGCCGCATCGTCAGGCCCTCTCCGGCCATCAGTAACGGCTGTGCTGGTTGCTCAAGATCGAACATCCGGCCATCATCCATCTTCAGATACAATCGGTCGCCCCCAATAAACAGCGTCATCGGTCCACCTTCCCCGATTACCTCGTAAAGACGAACTGCGAAGACGTCCCGAAGTGTCGCTAGCAATCGGCGCAATCTCGGGATCGGAAAACCACGCCGCCGAAGGTCAGCCAGCACCTGCAGTTCCAGTACGTCGAGCGGGGAATACCGCCGTTCCGTAAATCCGCCAGCTTTGGTGCGATGCGGCGCGACAGCGGGCTTGAACAGCCGGCGCGCATCCCACCATTGGAGCTCGCGGGCCGTGAGCCCCGTCAGCCCGACCACTTCTCTTGAGGTGTAGTGTTTCTTGAGCCTCATAGGCAAAAACGATCCGGTCGTACAAGTGCGAGTTCAGCACATTCTCGACCGTCCAACACAAGTGCCGCCATCATCGACGCGGTCAGCGGCGCCAGCAGCACGCCGCTTCGATAGTGGCCGGTGGCGAAGTACACACCAGGCACGGTCGACGAAGAGCCGATGATCGGCAAATCGTCTGAGGTGGCGGGCCGCAATCCGACCCGTGCGCCGTCGAAGGTCGCCGACGCGATCATCGGGACCAGCGCCTCGGCGCTGTTAAGCAACTGGCGTACGCCAGCGACGGTGACATGTTCGTCAAAGTCGACGTTTTCAACGGTCGCGCCCACGAGCACACTGCCATCCTCCCACGGAACGAGATAGACCTCTGTGCCCCAGATCACATGAGTCAGGCACGGCTCGGGAAACCGAAGCTTGAGCAATTGCCCGCGAACAGGGTGGACCGGTGGCGATGTCGCCGGTGACAAAGAGATCCCGCCGGACCAGCTTCCCGCAGCTACGATGACCGCGTCAGCAGTCAGCGCGTCGGCTGCAGCACGGTCCTCTCCGGTCTCCACTCGCACCTTGCCGTCTTGGCGAACAATACTCGTGACCCGTGCGATCGAGAACGTCGTGCCGTGTCTTCGAACCGCTGACTTGAGTGCCGTCATCAGACTGGCCACGCCAACATACCCTTGGTCGGGAACCAGCAGAGCGCCACAGACACCCTCGGATAGAGCCGGCTGCAGAGTGCGCGCGCCATCTCCATCCAGATACGTATGCGGCACGCTCGACTCCTTGAAGGCCCTGGCCGCTCCCTTCAGTTTCTGGACCTCACCGTCGCTGCGCGCAACCTGCAGTGTGCCCAGGCGCCGGTACTCAACGGGACACCCCACGTCAGAGGCGACACGAGCGATGAAACTATCGTACTGATTCAAGCTGCGGAGACCGAGCCGAAGCAGGTCTGCGGAATGTCCCTCGATGTACGGTGCCAAGACACCGGCCGATGCCTGCGTGGCGCCCTGGCCGCTTCCGCGGACATCGACAAGGCACACCTGAGCTCCCCGTGCACCAAGCTCGTACGCAACAGCGGCACCAACGATACCGGCGCCAACGATCGTGACCTTCACGCCTCTGATTTTAGTCGGTAGCGGTGGTCCGCAGCCGGCGCCGGCAACCGGCAGCGACAGCCGACACGGCAATCTTGCTGGGATGAGCTAGCGGGCTAAAAGCAGAACTGCGTCTCCAGCTCAACGCGGCGGGGTGCCGCGGCCGATGTGGCCATCCCGAAGAAAGGTGACCGCAGGTTGCCGCTGAAGTTGCCGAAGTTCACGCGGTTAAACAGGTTGGATGCTCGCAAATAGAGTTCCGCTGTGAACCTCTGGTTGCTGGCGCCTCCGCCAGCAGGGCGATCCCCCTAGGTTCGTCCTGAGCGTACACAGGGACGGGGCCCGAGCCGGGCAGGACGACCGCGCTCGCCGTCACGATCGCCACGGCCGTCATCCAACGGCAAAAGTAAGTCAAACTTGCAACCTGTCACCGCAGGATAAGTTGTTTTGCAATTTACAATTCAGCTAACTTCTGGTCACTAATTCGTTGCAGCCGTCACAGACTCTAAGGGGGACATAAGCTGGTGGAAATGGGAGAGCCGGTGAACGCTTCGCCGGAACGACTGAAGCGAGTATGTGTTTTCTGCGGCTCCAGTGCTGGTCTGAGACCAGAATATCGGGAGGCAGCCGAAGCCTTCGCGCACGAACTCGCCGCCAGGCGGATCGGTCTGGTGTTCGGCGGCGGGGGCATTGGGCTCATGAAACACGTGGCCGACACGGTACTCGCCGCAGGAGGCCACGCCATCGGCGTGATTCCAGACGCTTTGTTAGCGAGGGAGGTGGAACATCCGAGCCTGCCCGATCTTCGCGTCGTTGGCTCTATGCATGAGCGAAAGGCCCTAATGGCTGAACTCTCCGACGCATTCGTCGCCCTACCCGGTGGCTTCGGCACCTTCGAAGAATTGTGCGAGGCCATCACGTGGACACAACTAGGCCTCCACCAGAAGCGATGTGGCCTCCTCAACGTAGCCGGTTTTTACGATCCACTTCTTGCACTCTTCGACGGAGCAATGCGGGAGGGCTTTATGAGCAAGGATAACCGCCGCATCGTATTCGACACAGATGATCCACGAGAACTCCTTGACCACCTCGCGTCCCCTGTAGACCCGCCACACTCCTCATGGCTGCGCGCCACGAAGTAGCTCTAGCCTAAGAACAAATCCGAAAAGAACGCCGCGTGGAAAATGAGTAAGAAAGCGATCGGCATGCTCGCTACACTGTGCATCAGCACGGATCAGCCAGGGGGACATCCAACCGCCAGAGTTCCTCCCACCGCCCTGCCTGTCGCTGAAGTGCGACACATCCGTGCTCAGGGAATTCGATGCTTGGGCCGTCGTGTAACTGCCTGCATAACGTCCTCAGCAACCGCGTAAGGTGCGGCATATGACCCACGAGTAGGACCTCCCGATTTCCCGTTTCAAGCTGGTCCTGAATGACGTGGGGCGGGTCTGCTGGCTGCAGGCCACGCGCCACGGAGAAGGCCGCACCCGGATTGCACGCGTGCCAAAACAACTCGGCCGTCTGTCGTGCTCGAAACTTGCCGCTGTGCCAGATAACGTCAGGCTTCACGCCTCGCGCCGCCACTTCGACAACGAGGCGCTGGGAGGCCGCCAGACCCCGCCCAGACAGCGGCTGTGTTGGGTCAACGTCACGCCCGAGCGCGTGGCCGTGATGGACCAGCACGATCATGCACGAGGGGCTGTTCTGCGGACTAGAGTAGTTGAGATCCAAAATCCCGGTGATCTATACTTGATCGTTTGGGGGCCGTGTCGCAGGCACAGACACGCCTGCACCCAAATACTATCTAAGTCGCGAGCCTCGCCCGCGACGCCGCCCGCTGATTTTTTGTTGTCCTAACGAAGGAGCGCTATGTCTAGCTATATCTTTTCGTCCGAGTCGGTTTCCGAAGGCCATCCCGACAAGGTGTCCGATTACATCTCCGATTCAGTGCTCGACGCCTGTGTCGAGCAGGACAAATACAGCCGGGTAGCGTGCGAGACCTTGTGCAAAAGCGACACCGTTGTCCTGGCGGGTGAGATCACGACCAATGCCAAGCTTGACTACGACCAAATCGTCCGCCAAGCCGTGAAGGACATCGGCTACACCGATGTCGCCGAGCCCTTCTGCGACACCACCCTCAAGGTCACGTCACTCATCACGCGGCAGTCAAACGAGATCGACCAGGGCGTCACCTTGGAGACAAGCCAGAGCGGCGACCAGGGCGCGGGCGACCAGGGGATCATGTTCGGCTATGCGACTGATGAAACAACGGAACTGATGCCGTTGCCGCTCTTGCTTGCCCATAAACTCACCAAAGGGGTGACCGATGACCGAAAAGCCAGCAAGGTCGCATGGCTCAGGCCAGACAACAAGTCGCAAGTGTCGGTCCTCTACGAGAATAACGAACCTAAGGAAGTGACCGCAGTGGTAGTGTCGACACAGCACACACCTGAGGCCAATCAGAAAAAGATTACCGAGTACGTGCGCGAGGACCTCGGACCGAGGGTGCTCGGCTCCTGGTGGAAAAATGATATTCCGCTGCACGTGAATCCCACCGGTAGCTTCACGCACGGCGGGCCGTCAGCCGACGCCGGCGTAACCGGACGAAAAATCATCGTCGATACATACGGTGGTTCGGGTCGCCACGGAGGCGGCGCATTCAGTGGAAAAGACCCGTCAAAGGTCGATCGAAGTAGCGCTTACTTCTGCCGTTTCGTGGCCAAGCAGGTTGTGGCCGCTGGTCTCGCAAAGAAGGTGGAGATTCAAGTTGGGTATGCCATCGGCATGGCCAAGCCAGTATCGGTCAAAGTCGATACATTCGGCACGGGTGACGAGCGCACCGCCGAGAAATTCGTAATGGATGCGTTCGACTTCCGCCCGCGGATGATCATCGACCGCTTCGACATGCTGCGACCCATCTACCGCAGCACAACCAACTACGGCCACTTCGGCAGGCCTGGTCTTCCGTGGGAGGCTGTCGAGAAATCCGCAGCCGTCGCCGGCTAGAACAGTTCGTACCAGCGGCGGACGCGGGTGCCGACAATGCCTTGTAACTCGCCAATCTGGGCGACGATCTGCTGCGCGTGCTCTTCCGCGATGCCTTCCGCCATCAGCAGGGACTGAACGTCGCTCTGCAGCGTTTCCGTCTGGCGATCGCTCAACTCACTCGCCGCCACTGAGAGCCAGAGGTTATGCGCCAACTGCTCTGCCGCTGGTTCGGCAAGATCGGCACCAGCCAGCACAGTGGCTGCGCTTTGCGACAGGTCGTCCACGGCTGCCGCGGCATCGGGCGTAGACGTGTATTTCCGCAAATCGTCAGCCAGATCCCCACGCGCTTGCGGGTCCCGAGCTGAGGCGACGTTTTGCAAGTCACGCGCCACATCCCTGAGTTCGGCCTGCACGTCCTCAGACGGCGTCGGCATCAGACCATCAGCCTGGCGACAGGCACCGAAAAGTAATCCCACAGTTACAACTAGAACGAGGTGCGCAAGTAGCCTCATGGGCTTCAGAGTGTCTTAGAGTCAACGCCACTGTCAAGACACTGCCACAGCCCCCAGTCGTCAGTCGTCAGTTTCTCGGCAAGGCACGAATCGTCGTAGCTTTCACGATAGCCCACGCACCGTCCCCCGACTTCAACTCGAGACGCTGCCACGCGTCGCGCGTGACGAGCGCAGACAAACGAAAACCGCAGTCCAGCACAACGCGCACCAACGGTCCTTCCTGGGTATTCGCTCTAACCACGGCACGCCAGTGATTAACCGCGCTCAGATCAACCGCGTCGTGCCGCGCAATCGTCACATCCTCCGCGCGGACACACAGCGCGACTTCGTGGCCCACTTCAGCCGGTGGTGCCACACGAACTTCCTGGCTCCCGACCGTGACGCGCGCGAGACCGTTATCAATAGACGCGATGCGGCCAAGCAGGATCGTATCCACACCCACCAGCCTGGCGGCAGCGGATGACGTTGGCGCGTCAAACACATCCTGCGTCGTTCCGCGCTGAATAATTCGTCCTTCGTCCAGGAGCACAGTCCGATCCGCAAGTGCCAGCGCGTCAGCACGGTTATGGCTCACGATATAGGTCGGAATGCCCAAGACGCGAATCAGCTTCCCGAGCTCCTCGCGCATCTCATCGCCAGTCGCCCGGTCAAGCGCAGAAAGCGGCTCGTCCAGCAGAAGCAACATAGGCCTTCGGAAAACAGCTCGCGCTAAAGCAACGCGCTGCTGCTGACCACCTGACAACTGACGAGGGAGGCGACTCTCAAGGCCTTGGAGTTGGAACACATCGATCAGCTCGGTCACACGACGGGCGACTTCCGATTGAGCCAGACCATATGCCCCGAACGCCACGTTCCGCTCAACCGTCAGGTGGGGAAAAAGCGCATAGTCCTGAAAGAGAACGCCGAGGTTACGACGGTCCGGCGAGACATTCACACCGCGCGCGGCGTCGAACCAGATGCGGTCGCCAAAGCGCACATACCCACGTTGCGGACGCTCAAGGCCCGCGAGACACCGTAGCACCGTCGACTTTCCCGATCCAGAGGGCCCGAGGAACACCGTGACGCGCGGCCCCTCGATTGGGTCCTGCCAGTGGCACTCGATGCCGGGACCGTTCCGATAGTGGAACCCGATATCGACGTCGAGCAACGTCATACCGGAACGACGCGGCGCTGTAGCGAGTAAGTTACGGCGAGCACACTAACAGCGAAGACCAGTAGCACAGCCGACGCCTGATTCGCACCAGCATAGTCGAGCGCCTGCACATCGTCATAGATGGCCAACGCGATAGTGCGCGTAACGCCAGGTATGTTGCCACCCACCATCAGTACAACACCAAATTCGCCAACCGTGTGTGCAAATGCCAGGACGAGCCCTGTGAGCACCGACGGCCATGACAGCGGCACGACGACCGTGGCGAACGTGCGAGGCGCCGATGCACCGAGACAACGGGACGCTTCGATTAGCCGCCGATCGACAGCCGCAAAACCCGATGCGAATGGACGAACCGCGAACGGCAGGTTGTACAGCACAGACGCCAGTAGAACCCCAGCGAAGGAAAATGGAATTGTGCCACTGAACACGAAAGCGTAGAACCGTCCTACAAACGTGTCCGGCCCCGTTGCCACCAGAAAGTAGAAGCCGAGCACTGTGGGCGGCAACAACAGCGGCACCGCTACGACCGCATCGACGATGGGACGCCAGGTACGATTCGTCGTCGCAAGCCAGTAGGCTAGCGGGAGCCCGACAACCGCCAGGATAAGCGTCGTGATCGCCGCGAGCTTGAGCGTGAGGCCTACCGCTACCCAATCCAATTGGATCTACCTCCTGCGGAGCCCAAATCCGTGTGATGCCAGCAACTGCTGTCCGTCAACACTGAGCAGATAGTCGCGAAGGCCATTTGCACCTGCACGCGAAACGGCCCACGGCAGGATCAACCCAGCCTGCGTCAGCGATGGATACGCGCGCGCTGGAACCTCCCAAAATCGACCGGCCGCACGCATCGCTGGTGCGAGCGCGAGTGACTTCGCGATAATGCCCGCGTCAACCGCGCCGCTCTGCGCAAACTGCGCAGCCTGCGCGACGTTCTCTCCGAGCACCAATTTTCGACTGACGTCGTCCCACAGACCCGTACCGCGCAGCGCAGTCTCGGCAGCCTTCCCGTATGGCGCGTGGCGCGGATTGGCGATCGCGACTCGAACCGCACCCAAAAGCGCACCGAGCCCGTCACGTTCGACGGGCAGTATCGACCGGTTCGGCACCCACACGACAATCCGGCCAACGGCATAGGTAAACAGATCGCTCTCGACACCGATTCCCCTGGAGACAAGGTCGCGCGGATACGCGATATCAGCTGATAGATAGACGTCATAGGGAGCGCGTTGTCGCAGTTGCGCGTGCATGCTGCCAGACGAACCGTAGGTCGCCGCGACCCGAATGGCTGGCTGCCGCGAAGCCAGCTGCGCCGCAACGTCGTCGAGTGCGAACTTCAGATCGGCGGCAGCCGCCACGCGCACAGGTGCGACCACGCGTTCCGGTGGACCAGATCCTTGGCCTGCCGCAAGCAGGCCAACGCCGGTCAGCAGGACAAGGAGGATAACCCGCATATTCATGCACAATATAGTATGATTCAGGTCGATATGGAAGTCGATTTATCCCATTTATCGACGACTCTAGGCCGATCCTCGATCTCACACCAGACCAGAGACCGCCAATCGAAGGCACCACACGCCCCACAGGACAGGTTCTAGATGGCGCTGCTCACGGTGCGCGCCGCCGCCAAGAAGCTGGGGGTCAGCTACTCGACGGTCAAGCAATGGATCTACAAGGGCTCGGTTCGCTCAGTACGGACCAGTGGCGGCCATCACCGAATCGCGGACGCAGAGATCGAACGTCTGCTGGCAGCGCAGGGACGCGTCCCCTCGCCACCGGTCGCCGCCGCGCGCGCTGCGGGTGTCGTCGTCGCCATCAGCGGAAGAAACCAGCTCAGGGGCGTCGTCGAAGAGGTCAGAGTGGAGGGCCTGCTGGCCCAGATTCGACTGCGGATTGGCGATCAACGATTGACGGCCGTCATCACGCGCGACGCCGCCGAGGAGCTCAAGCTGAAACGGGGTCGGCCTGCGCTGGCAATCATCAAGTCCACCGAGGTCATGATCGCGCGCGAAGCGAACTAGTTCTTAGACGTCACGCTGCGGCCTGGTAAAGAGCTAACGCTGAAAGCCATTCAGCCGGACTTCTTTGCGCATCGGCACCGTCTCCCGTCATTGGGGACACGGTGCGGGGTCCTGCATCGCAGTCATCTCTAAAATCAGCTCGTGATTCGGGCACGGTGGCGTGACACGCCGCGGCCCGCTCTGCCGGTCCGTGGAGTCGGAAAGGGGCGTTCAGCCGCTACTGCAGGGCTATAGCCATGGCGTAGCGTGCACCGTGGAGTATCTCCGCCGCTCGCTCGAGTACGACCCCGACAGCACGGCATCGCATTTCTTCCTGGCGGAGACGTTCGAGAAGATGGGTCGAACGGAGGACACCAGGCCGGAACTCCAACGAGTCCTCGATGCCCCGCTCGATCCTGCATGGGCACCGGAAGATCGCGAGTTCAAGCACATGGCCCAGGAACTGCTGCGGTAGCCTCAGTAGCACCGGTTTCGTATCCTCAAGGCGGTGCTGCCAGCGGAAGCCCCGCGAACACCGGCAACGATCCTATGAACCGGTTTCAGGACGATGGCGTGTCGGCTCGTTCCCCTGCCAGCGTCATCCGGTGGCCAAAGTGTTCCCTGACCGTAAGCCACGGCAACCCGGCGGAGCGCGCAAGCTGTTCCAGTTCTCGAGGGAGAAAGGCGCGTCGCACCGACAGGGGACCGTCCTGTCTGAGGACGGTGTTGAAGGGCATGGTGAACAACCAGGTCCACGCAAATAGCCGCCAGCGCCGAATCAGATCGTTGATGACAATTCCGCGGGTTGCGAGCTGGTCGAAAGTGCGAAGGGTGCTGACCACGTCGGCATCGGTCAAGTGGTGGAAGAAGAGCGCGCAGGTCACGTAATCGACGCCGCCATCCCTCAGCGGCGAGTGATGGACATCCCCGCACACCAGCCGCACCCCGGTCTCTTGCCTCGCACTCGCCTGGCGCCGCTGCGCAGCTCGCAGCGCACTCGGACTGATGTCGAGCGCGGTGACGCGGATGTCGAAGCCACGTGCGCGCCCCCACCGGACCAGCGCCCGAGCGACGTCGCCGCCACCTGCTGCGACGTCCAGAACCTCGATCCGTTCGCCCGGTCTCCAACCGTGACTGAGCTGGCGAAACCGCGCGAGCGTCGCTCGGTGGCCGCCAAGCCAGCGGTTGATCCCTTCCAGAAATCGGTACACCTCGTCGACGACCGGCTGCGGTGGGTCGTGGTCATCCATGTACTCGCGTTCGAGTGACCGTGTTGGCATCCACATGGCACTACACCGGGCAAGGCGTGACAAGCGACGCCAGCAGCGGTTCGATGATTGCTGGCGCGTACTTCAGCACCCGCGTGGCGCGCCGCTCGCTTCTCCCGAGCCATCGCATCAGCACGCCTAGCTCGTGGGCCGGGCGTTCGAGCGCGCGACGGCGGCGCTCGTACTGACTCAGGTCTCCCGACACGATGGCCTCGGCCGCCGATTTGGTGGCCACCAGCGCGAGGGCCAGCCCGCTGGCGGTGATCGGATCGCTCGCGCCGGCAGCGTCTCCCACCAACAGCAGTCCAGTCTCCGGATCGGCAATCCGCGGCACGTGGATCCCGAGGGGGGCAGACGCGAGCACCGGTGTCGTGAACTCCAGGCGCGACACTCGATCACGCAAGGCCCAGGTCTTGCTCAGCAGGTGCGTGATACCGTCCCGCCGAAAGTGACGATAGTCGAACAGCGCCGACACCAGCGCCTCTCCCCCGCCGGTTGGCGCGACATACAACTCGCCCTCGTCGTGAAAAAAGATCTCGACCCTGTCGCCAAGCCCCTCCAGACCAAGGACATGCGTGGAGAGCCCCACGCGCTGCGACCGGCGATACGCACCGGCAAGCTGCCGGTGAAAGAGCGAGTGAATGCCGTCAGCACCCACGCGGAAGCGCGTGCGACAGGGCCGATACGCGGTCCCTGGGCGCGCGTCGACATTGGGCGTCGCGGCGGCCCGCCCGAAGAGCCACGCGTCGAACCGGTCCCGGCGAACGACGAGGCCCCCCTCGCCTGGGAAATCCGCATCGACCGCGACGCGCCCCGCTGTGAACCGAAGACCGCGGATGCTGGGAGCTGCAGGCAGGCCCGCGACCTTGCGAAGCGCCGCCACCCCGTGCGGGAGCAGTCCCTCGCCGCACGGCTTGAGACGCGGGTGCCGCGCCTGCTCGTAGAGCACAACGGGGACGCCCTGATTGCCCAGCTCAATGGCCAGAGCCGAGCCGGCCGGCCCACCGCCGGCGATGGTTACCATGACAGCACGAGCATCTCGGTCGCGAAGCCAGGACCTAGCGCGACCAAGAGACCGCCCTCACCTGGTTTGGTTCGTCCACTCATCTGGAGCCGGTGCAGCATGAACAGCACGGCTGCACTCGAGAGGTTCCCGTATTGCTCCATCGTCTCTCTGGCGATCCACAGTTCGTCGTCGGTCACGCCGAGCGCGGCGCGGTAAGCAGCCATCACTTTCGGTCCACCCGGATGCAACACATAGTGAGTAAGTGCCGAGCGGGGGACGCCGAACTCGGAGAGAAAACGTTCGATTACGGGCGTCACGTTCTCGGCGACGAACGCGGGGATCGTACCTGCAAGCACGAGGCGCATGCCGTCGCTCGTGAAGTTCCAACCCATCAAGTCCGGTGCGTCCGCGAAGAGATGGGACCGGGTGGCCAGAATGCGAGGCCCGGCACTCGCATCGGTGATTTCATCGCCACTCATCAGCACCGCCGCGGCACCGTCACCGAACAACGCTGCCCCGACGACATCGGCGGGGGTCCGAGCAACCGGAGAAAAGACCAAGCTGCACAGTTCGAGTGACACGATCAACGCGCGCTGCCCAGGTGCAGCGCGCAGCACGTCGGATGCCCGGACCAGCGCTGCCGCGCCACCCGCACAGCCGAGGCCAAAGATCGGCGAGCGCCGGACATCCGCCGGCAATCCGAGTCGCACCGCCAGCCTGGCATCGAGGCTCGGCGTCGCCAAGCCGGTCGTCGTGACGAAGAAAAGATGGGCGACCTCCTCGGCCGACACACCTGCGTTCGCCAGACAGTCGCTGGCGGCGCGGGTCGCGAGGGCGAGCCCGTGTACCAGGTACTCGCCGTTTCGTTCCTCGAATGAGCGCGTCTGGGTGTACCACTCGGGCGGATGCACGAAGTGCCGCGTCGTCACCCCGGCGTTGTCGAAGACCGACAGCAGCCGCTCGACGACGCGATTCCCACGGCCGAGTCGAGCCATTTCTTCACGTGCCTTCGCCTGCGAGCACGGATGATCGGGAACGGCCGTCGCAGTGGCAACGATACGAGGCACTGAACTAGTCTCGTCGATCTGGGGTTTTCGTGACAAACAGCCTGGAGCGCAGTCCAGCACGGGGTCGCTATCGTCTCTGCAGTATCCCCAGATGCACGCGCGCGACGGTTTGCATGTAGCCACCCGCTCTGGCGAACCGATCGTCGGCGGCTGCCGTAATGTGCTGGAGGGCCTGCGCGTCCTGCCCGAGCGCTTCGAAGTACAGGCCGAGGTACAGCTGTGCGTAAAACTGCGCACGGAGACCTGCGCCCGCCGCAACCAACACCTCGTCGGGCGTCAACGTCCCCCGAAACATGTCGTAAATCTGCCGCATCGGCACACGTACGTCCCGCCCGACCGGGAGGAGCATCGCACGTGCCTCCGCAGCCGACTCTTCGCGTGCAACACAAAGAAAGTGCCACGCGGCGTTCTCGACATCAGCTGGATTGACCGTACGGTGCAATTCGAACTGCGCTCGACAATCGGCGTATCGGCCAGCGTAGTAAAGCGCAATCCCACGCTGCCAGAGCTGAGGCGCGAGCGACGGCGCAACGTCGATCACCGCATCAAACCCCACCGCTGATTCAACGACGCGACCGCCCTCGAAATCGGCAATGGCGCGATCGAGAATATCCCTAGATGTCTGCGCGGCGACTAGTGCCACGGCGGCGAAAATCAAAACGAACATAGCGCACAGGAAGAGGAATCGCGGCCGTTGCGCTCTGAGCATTGTCACGGCCGAAGATCCAGACAGATCAACGTGTCGTCGTTTCGGGCATACAAAAATCCATCGGACAAAGCCGGATACGCCCTCACCGTCCCGGTTAGAATTTGTGCTCGACTAAGCGGTCGATAGGCCTCTGGCGACGCCTCGGCCAGGACGAGCTCTCCCCGCTCCCGAAGGATCAGCAGTCGATCGCCTGCCAGCGTGACCGTTCCACCACGGAACTGATCCTCGCTCCATCGCACCCTCCCTGTCCGCAGGTCGACCGCCCGGAGGCTCGGACCGAACTCCTGGCGGCCATGGAAACCGTACAACACGCCGTCCCGCTCGACGCTGGTGGCGTAGTGGTTTGTCAACACCTCGTCCGAGGTCCAGAGCTCGTTGAGCGCAGCACCGTCGAAACGGAGCACACCAGCTCCTGGTCCGTATTCGGCCGACGCGAAAATCAGGTCGCCAATAATGAGCGGCGTGGCCACATTGACGGAGGAAGCCATTCGGGCTCGCCACGGACGCTGAAACAGCACCTCTCCCGTCGCTGGTTCCAAGCCAACCAGACCCGCGCGCGTAAGGAAGATGCCATAGCGATGGCCCGCGATCGTTGCACCGGCTGCCGATGAATAACTCGCCCCGTCCCCGGTCGCGGTCCAGAGCACGTCGCCAGTTTTCGCGTCGAAAGCTACGATGCCAGCTTTCGAACCGCCGACGTTGACCAGCACACGACCATCCTCCACTAGCGGTGATCCCGCAGCTCCGAAGAACCCCTTGGGGACGGCGAAACGCTGCATGGTATCAAGGCTCCAGATCCGCGTGCCCTTCTCAAGATCAATCGCGTGGAGTTGGCCTTCGGCGCCAAACGTATAGACGATCCCGTTCACGACAACAGGCACCGCTCGCGGACCCTCGTCAAATCCGAAATCATCTCGATAGGATGAGGGGTAGGCGTACCGCCACTGGGACGCGCCAGTCATTGGATCGATCGCCTCGACGACCTCTTCATTCCGGATGCGGTGAAACAGAATCACGCGCCCTTGGGCAACAACCGGACCGCTGAATCCAGCACCGATCGGCATCTGCCACACCACGGCTGGCCCCTGGGGTGCCCAGGCATCGGCAAGGGCCGGTCCACGATAGACGCCATCGCGTGATGGACCCAGAAACTGTGGCCAATCTTCCGCGCTCAGACTCCCTCCGAGTACCACCACCGTCAGGACGCAACCGAGGATGAGCCGTCTTCTCATAGAGAGGCCGTACGATACCACTCAAGGCCACCACCTTGCGCCGAAGTGGCCGTTTTGATAGCCTCTCTACTTCAATGTTCAGCGTCCTCCATCATCCGCGCCATCGCTACGGCCATCCGGACCGTCCGGCAGGATTGCGCGCGCTGAGGGACTAAGCACAAGAACCCCGAGAGACAGCCGACACGCAGCAGCCCCGCCGGACCAGTGGTGGGGCTTTTTGTTGTACGGAACTATGGAATACAGGATTGATGAACTTCTCAAAACTTGACGGGCTGATTCCGGCAGTCGTGCAGGATCATGTCAGCGGCGAGGTGCTAATGGTGGGCTTCATGAACCCGGAAGCCTGGGAAGTCACGCAGCGCACCGGCTACGTGACGTTTTTTAGCCGCACACGCAACACGTTGTGGACCAAGGGTGAAACTTCTGGTAATCGGCTCGCGGTCAGGGAGATCTTGATCGACTGTGACGAGGATACCGTGCTCGTCAAAGCCGAACGACAGGGCAGCGGCAACGTGTGCCATACCGGCGAACGAACCTGTTTTTTTGAGCGTGCAGAAGGCGTGACCATACCATGAAACTCAAACTCGGCATCCCAAAAGGCTCGCTCCAGAAAGCGACGATCCAGTTGTTTGCGCGCGCCGGATTCAACATCCGTGTTAGCTCGCGCTCGTACTTTCCAACGGTCGACGATCCCGAAATCGAATGCATGCTAATTCGAGCCCAGGAAATGGCGCGGTACGTCTGCGACGGCGTACTCGACGCAGGACTGACAGGCCAGGACTGGATCGCCGAGCACGAACTCGGCGGTACGGTAAAGCACCCCTTGACGAGCGTCGCGGATCTCATTTACGCGAAGCAGAGTTTTGGCAAAGTTCGGTGGGTCCTCGCAGCACCTGAAGACTCTCGCTTCAAGTCTCCGACAGACTTCGCGGATTCGACGATTGCGACTGAGCTAGTGCGTGTCACCAAGGCCTATTTCGATCGCCTCAGCGTACCAGTCAACGTCGAATTTTCCTGGGGCGCGACCGAAGTCAAACCACCCGTGCTCGCCGACGGCATCGTGGAAGCCACCGAAACAGGATCCACCTTGCGCGCGAATCGCCTTCGCATTCTCGACACGATTATGGAATCGAATACACAGCTGATCGCTAACGATAAGGCACTCGCCGATTTATCGAAACGCACGAAGATTGAGAACATCGCGCTGCTGCTGCGCGCCGCGATCGATGCGCAAGGTCGAGTGGGACTCATGCTCAACGTTCGGCGAGACGATCTCAGTAGGATTTTGTCGCTGCTGCCGGCGTTACAGCGCCCCACAATCTCCTCATTGAGCGACGATCTCTGGGTGGCGATTAACACAATTCTTGAGGAACGAGCGGTCCGCGATCTGATTCCAAAGCTCAAGGCGGCTGGCGGCGAAGGCATCGTCGAATATCCGCTCAACAAGATCGTACTCTAGGCGTTCTGTGACTGTGGGAGTGACCAGCAGTGCTGAGAATCGTTGAGGCAACCAACCAACGTGCGGTTCGAGCGCTGCTGACACCAGCACGCTTTATTGACTCCGCCACCGAGCGCCACGTCGCCGCGATCGTGGAAGCCGTCCGCCGGGAGGGCAACAAGGCCCTCCTCCGGTATACGCGCCAATTCGATCCAGTCGCCGGGCCGCTTGAGGTCACGCAAGATGAGATGCGGGCTGCCGCCATTCAGGTGCCGCGCACCGTTCGCTCTGCAATCAGGAACGCCGCCCGTAATATCCGGAAGGTAGCGCGGCACCAAGTACCACGGGGCTGGCGCACATCTGTAAAGCCCGGTGTTTCCGTGGAGCAGCGAATCCTCCCCCTAGATCGCGTCGGCTGCTACGTGCCCGGAGGACGTTATCCGTTGCCATCGTCGCTGCTGATGACGGCTCTGCCGGCGGCGGTCGCTGGCGTTCCTGAGATCATTGTCGTGTGCCCAAGGCCAGAGCCAGTAGTGATGGCAGCGGCGCTTGAGGCGCGCGTGACGAGGATGTTTCGCATGGGTGGCGCGCACGCCGTGGCAGCGCTAGCATACGGGACCCGCACCGTTCCGCGAGTCGATAAAATCGTTGGACCTGGTAACCGATACGTATCCTCCGCAAAAGCGCTGGTGGCCCAGGACTGCGCCATTGACTTCTATGCCGGTCCCACCGAGATCGTCATCGTATCGGCACGCGGACCCGCAGCGTGGATCGCCGCTGACCTCATAGCGCAGGCCGAGCACGACCCGGACGCGCGGGCCGTACTCATCACTCCAAGTCGAACGCTCGCAGCACGGGTCGCGCGCGCCGTAGAAGCACAGATGCCTCAGAAGGGTCCCGCGCGCGCGGCACTGCGCGCACACGGCGGCATAATCGTGACCGCCTCCTCAAAAGAGGCGATGGCACTGGCGAACACGTCAGCGCCGGAGCACCTGGTCGTTGATGACGACCGGCTCGCGTCCATGGTGCGGTGTGCCGGATCGGTCTTTGTGGGACCATGGACAGCCCAGGTCGCTGGCGACTACGCGATAGGGTCCAACCACGTACTGCCTACCGCCGGCGCTGCGCGCGCACGTGGCGGGCTGTCGGCGGCCGATTTCGTCCGCCAGATCACGGTACAACATGCGACTAAGGCTGGCCTGGGTCGAATCGGCGACACGGTGATGACACTCGCAACTGCCGAAGGACTGATGGGACACGCAGCATCGATTGACATCCGACTGAAGAGCTCTGCGACACAGCGGACACGAAACTCGTCGAATCCAAAGTCGTCGAAAGCGGGAGGCAAGTCGACGTAATGGTGATCCAGGGATATCCCGATCCGGGCGACGGTCTGCGCCTGCACCTGAATGAGAATACGGGCGGCTGTTCGCCTCGTGTCCTTAAGGCCATCCGGAACGTCCGACGGTCAGACGTATCGGTGTATCCGCAGTACCGGGAAGCAGTGACCGCGACTGCGCGGCACTTCGGCATAGACCCCGACTGGGTCTTGCTAACAAACGGACTCGACGAGGGCATTTTAATGGCAGCGGTCGGACACATCGCGAAAACCAAGATACAAGACGCGGAAACGATCATTCCGCTACCAGCGTTCGATCCGTATCCAAACTCAACCGCGGCCGTTGGCGCCACGGCGGTGCAGGTACTGCCTGGGCCCGACTTCGCATTTCCGACGAAGGCAGTGATCGATGCGATCACGCCGCGAACACGCATGATTTTCCTCAATACGCCCAATAACCCGACGGGGCAGCTCATCTCGATCGCCGATCTGATGCGGATCAGCGAAGCGGCACCCGAGACCGTGGTCCTTGTAGATGAGGCTTACATCGAGTTTGGTGGTGCGACGTTCCTGCCGCACCTGCCAAAGTATCCGAACGTATTGATCGGACGAACCTTCTCCAAAGCGTACGGCCTGGCTGGTATTCGACTCGGTGCGGTGATCGGGCAACCACAGGCACTTGACCCTGTGCGCTCGGTCACGCTGCCGTTCAACATCAACGGCGTTGCATTAACCGCGATGCGTGCAGCGTTGGACGACACGGAGTTCCTTCCTCGTTATGCAGCTCAGGTGCAGGAGTCACGAGAACGGCTGTACGCGGCGTGCCGGCGCCTTCGTCTCCAGTTCTGGCCGAGTGCAGCCAACTACGTCATGGTCCGCGTCGGTCAGACGGCACCATACGTGCGAGCGCTCGCCGCCAGAGGCGTTCATGTCAGGGACCGGTCGAAAGACCCTACAACTCCCGGATGTATTCGAATCACGACGGGCATAATCGAGCACACCGAGACTGCCATTGAGGCGCTCGACTCGGTCGTAGCTCTTCGGCAGGGCCCAAAACCGGCAGCGAGGTAGTCACAATGACAAAAGCAGCCCCACGTCGATCGAACCGCACCAGGACGGCTACCTTTAAACGGCGAACAACGGAGACGCAAATTCAGGGACGGCTAGTGCTCGACGGAAAGGGTCGTTATGACGTCAGTACCGGCATCCGCTTCCTTGACCACATGCTCGAACTCTTTGCGCGGCATGGCGGATTCGACCTGACGCTGCGCGCCACGGGTGATCTTGACGTCGACCAACATCACACAGTTGAGGACGTCGGTATCACGCTTGGCGAAGCGGTACTCAAAGCACTGGGTACCCGCAAGGGGATCAATCGCGCCGGCTACTTCGTGATGCCGATGGACGAGACGCTAGCTGTGGCCGCCGTCGATCTGAGCGGCCGACCGCATGCGATCATCGACCTGAAGCTGCGCGTGCGCCGCGTGGGCGACATGCAGAGCGAACTGATTCCTGACTTTTTCAATGGCTTCGCATCCGCCGCCCGCGCCAACGTGCATGCCACAGTATTGTATGGCCGATCCAGTCATCACCATGTTGAGGCCGTGTTCAAGGCGTTCGCGCGCGCGTTACGCGTGGCCTGTGCCAAGGACGCGCGTCTAGCGAAAATGCTGCCCAGCACGAAGGGCCTGCTGTGATCGGACTCGTCGACTACGGCGCGGGCAATCTGACGTCGGTCAAGAAGGCCCTCACCGCGCTCGGCGCTGAGTTCACAGTACCGGACACACCCGACGAGTGCGCAGGCATGTCGGGACTTATCGTTCCTGGAGTCGGCCACTTTTCAGCAACGACGGCACTCGGAGCACCGTGGCGGGACGCCATCGGCCGCGCGGTCAAGACCGGGACACCCTTGCTGGGCATCTGCGTGGGCATGCAGTGGCTATTCGAAGGTAGCGAGGAAGCACCAACGGTGCCCGGCCTCGGTCTGCTCGACGGCGCGTGCCAGCTTCTTCTCGGGGACACGTCGGCGCGCCTGAAGATCCCCCATGTTGGGTGGAATGCCTTGGAATCTCCGCTCGGAGCTCACCCACCGAAGGACGGAGAAACCACGGACCAATCCGCCACATTCAGGGGACGGCTGCTCGCTAGTCTCCCGCCGAGCCCATATGTCTACTTCACGCATTCCTTCGCAGCTCCGGTGACTGGCGACTGCGTGGCGTCGACGACACACGTTGAAGCTTTCGCAGCCGCTGTAGAGCGAGACCTCGTCTTTGGCGTGCAGTTTCACCCGGAGAAATCTGGTGACGCCGGCCTCCAAATTCTCCGAAACTATCTCGAACTCTGTGTCTAGAACTAGACTCTCAGGCCCCAACCGAGTCCCGAACACGGACAGCCCAACTCGATGCTAACCAAACGCATCATCGCGTGCATGGACGTCCGCGATGGTCAAGTCGTAAAGGGCGTGCAGTTCAAGCAGCTTCGGCACGCCGGCGACCCGGCCTCGCTGGCGAATCGCTACAACGTAGAGGGCATTGACGAAATCGTCGTCCTCGACGTCACCGCGACCATCGAGACCCGGCAGGCGCTCGCGCGTACGATCAGAGCGGTCGCACGAGAAATCTTCCTTCCGCTGACTGTCGGCGGCGGCATTCGGGCCGAAGACGACGCGGCGGCAGCCGTTAATGCGGGCGCCGACAAAGTGAGTCTGAACACTGCCGCGCTGCGCAACCCGGCCTTGATCACAACATTGGCGCAGCGCTACGGCAGTCAGGCGGTCATTGTCGCCATCGATGCGAAGCGACAAGGCAAACGATTCGGCGTTTTCGTCCGAAGCGGTACAACAGACGCCGCCAGAGACGCTGTCGAGTGGGCACGCGAAGCGGAGTCACGCGGAGCGGGCGAGATTCTGCTAACTTCGATGGACCGTGACGGCACACGCGCCGGCTTCGATTGCGACCTGACGTCGGCCATCTCCGATGCGGTCAATATTCCCGTGATCGCCTCGGGCGGCGCGGGGACACTCGCGCATTTCACCGACGTCTTCACACGGGGGCACGCGGATGCCGCCCTCGCAGCGTCGATTTTTCACTTCGCCGACACCAGCGTGTTGGATCTGAAACGTTACTTACAAAATAAGGGAATTCCAATTCGGCTATGATGACATGCTAATTCCCTCCATCGATCTCCAAGGTGGCCATGTCGTCCAGCTGGTGCAAGGCGAGGCGCTAGCAATCCAAGTCCCGGACCCGGAACCGTGGATCACTAAGTTCATACCCTTTCCGCGCGTGCAACTCATCGATCTCGATGCGGCCAAAGGCAAGGGAAACAATGCAACACTGGTATCGACGATCTGTCGTCGCCTTTCTTGTAGGGTGGGCGGAGGAATCAGAAGCGTTGAACGAGCGCAGGCTGTACTCAGCGACGGCGCCCGCGCAGTCATCGTCAGCTCCGCGCTGTTTCGTGACGAGTCTGTCGATTGCGAGTTCGCTCGCAGGCTTTCCGACGCCGTCGGGCCTGATCGCGTCATTGCGGCCGTCGACAGTCGAGGAGGTCATATCGCCATCCACGGGTGGAAGAAGGTTCTGCCAATCACTGCCGTCGATGCCGTCAAGGCTCTTGAACCATACTGCGGCGAGTTTTTGTATACGCATATCGACAACGAGGGACTGATGCAGGGCACCGACATAGAAGCGATTTTGGCTGTGCGCCGTGCGACCGCAAGTCGAGTCACCGCCGCTGGTGGGATTACTACCCGTGAGGAAATCGAGCGCCTGCACACCGAAGGCATCGATGCGGTGGTCGGTATGGCGATCTACACGGGCCAGCTGCCACTGGAAGGGCTCAGCCCCTGAATAAAAGCGAGATGTGAGCCTCCTGAGACGCCTCGGCCTGAACCGACCTGAACTTCGCGCGTGGGCGACGTACGACTGGGCGAACTCTGCGTTCCAGTCCACAATCATTACGGCGGTCTTCCCCGAATTCTTTGCATCGGTGGCTGCCGCCGACCTGCCCCCGGCCATCGCGACCGCACGATACGCCTGGGCCACGACAATCGCCGTCGCTGTCATTGCGCTCCTCGGCCCCATCCTCGGCGCGATCGCTGATTACCGCGCACTCAAGAAAAAAATGCTCGGCGCCTTTGTTGGGCTCGGCGTAATCGCCACACTGATGATGACGACCATCCATCAGGGTGAGTGGCAGTACGCAGCCGGGATTTTCATCGTCGCCAACGTCGCGATCGCTTCGAGCTTCGTCTTCTATGATTCGCTGCTCCCGCACATCGCAGCGCCGGAAGAGATGGATCGCGTCTCGACGTCCTCCTACGCGATTGGCTATCTCGGTGGTGGCATCGTGCTCATCGTCAATTTGCTATGGATTATGATGCCCACCACGTTCGGCATCCCGGACGCAGTGACCGCGATTAAGCTATCGTTCGTCAGTGTCGCCGTCTGGTGGTTTCTATTCTCACTGCCGCTTTTCAAATGGGTCCCCGAACCCCCGAGGTCCATGGGGACCGATGAAACGAGGGCAAAAAACCCCGTGCGCGCTGGATTCGCGCGTGCGCTCGAAACGTTCCACGAGCTGCGAGGGTACCGTCAGGCGTTTCTGATGTTGGTGGCATTCCTGCTCTACAACGATGGTATCCAGACAATCATCCGGATGGCGACGATCTACGGCGCCGAAATCGGCATCGACCGCAACGCGCGGATTGCAGCCTTCGTACTCGTCCAGTTTGTGGGCGTACCGTTCACCTTTCTCTTCGGCTCTCTCGCGTATTGGATCGGCGCTAAACGCGCGATTTTCGTCGCGCTCTTTATCTATGTCGGTATCAGTTGCCTTGCGTATTTCATGACTGCGGCATGGCACTTTTTTGTGCTCGCTTTCCTCGTAGCCACCGTGCAGGGTGGAAGTCAGGCGCTCAGCCGGTCGCTTTTCGCCCGCATGATCCCCAAACACAAGTCTTCCTCGTACTTCGGCTTCTTCTCAGTCTTCGAGAAGTTCGCGGGTGTCGCCGGCCCGGCTCTCTTTGCCGCCTCGGTAATGTTTTTCGGCTCAAGTCGGGCCGCGGTGCTATCGGTAATTCTTTTTTTTGTCGCCGGTGGACTGGTACTAAGGCGGGTCAACGTCGCCACGGGCGAGGCGCAAGCGCAGCGTCACACCTAGCGTAACAACTCGACCCTTTTAAGGGCGGCCTCCAATCACTGGAAAACTAGATGAAGCATCTAGCGTCTTGGAACCTCAGCCGCTCCACATTAGAAGTTAGACAACATATCGATCTGCACCAGACGTGCAGACATAATCCGCGTCGATGCGTAAAACCTTAAGCCGAATGTCTGGCGCCACTTCAGCACTACGTGTTGTTCAACACGTTGAAGAGCTCAAGCTGTAGGCGCAGCGGATTCCTCGCGTCGAATTAGACCGCCTTCGCCACATAAATGTCGAGTAGGGCGACCTGACCGCCTACAGGATGCGGGGAAATATTAACGGCCCACTGAGGCCCTACGGTCGGCCTGGCCGGCTACAGCCGGCGCGGAGTACAGTAGTGCCCTCAACGGACCTGCTGGGACGTCCCGAGAACCTATGAGAGCGCTCGTATTAAATGGTGACGCGGTGGCCCTGGAGACCGATAGACCCGTTCCCACGCCTGCCGAAGAAGAAGTGCTGGTCCGTGTTGTTCGCGCCGGGGTGTGCGACACGGATCTGCAGCTCATTGGCGGTTACATGGGCTTCGGCGGAGTACTCGGACACGAGTTTGTCGGCATCGCCGAAGAGGGTCCATTAGCGACACGCCGAGTCGTCGGCGAGATTAACTGTAACTGCCGACGCTGCTCGACGTGCCTGGCGGGCCGACCAACCCACTGCCCACATCGCACCACTATCGGCATCGCCGGTCATGACGGCGCGTTTGCGGACTATGTCGCGGTGCCGCAACACAACCTGCATGTGGTGCCAGACGCCGTACCAACCGACATAGCTGTGTTCGCCGAGCCAGTCGCCGCCGCATACCAAATTCCGCAACAGTTATCACTAACGCGCAACGATCGGGTGGTCGTGCTTGGCGACGGCCGCTTGGGAAATCTCTGTGCACAGGTGTTGGCAGAAACCTGCAATGCCGTGCTTGTCGTGGGCAAGTACCGGGAAAAACTGGCACTTCTTGAGGCTCTCGGGATTCACACAACGCTGCTCGACGAACTTCCAAATGACCGTGCAGCTGATGTCGTGGTCGATTGCACCGGGTCCGATACGGGCTTGCCAACAGCACTGAGAATCGTCCGGCCCCGAGGTACGATTGTGATGAAAACGACCGCTGCCGGAACGCAGCAGATGCCATGGTCTCCAGTTGTCATTGACGAAGTGACAATCGTCGGATCTCGATGCGGCCCTTTCGACCGAGCGCTTACAGCCCTCGAAAACCGGAATGTCAGTGCGTTACCACTGATCTCGGCGCGCTTTGATCTGTCAGATGGAGTGCGAGCTATCGATGCCGCCAAACAACACGGCACACTCAAAGTCCTGATCGACGTCGCACCGGACTAGTCGCCAGAGGATAAAGCGCTAGAACTTCACAGTCGTCCCGCGGGGGTGTTATCGCGAAGGCTGGCGATCATATTCTGCATAGCGGCATCAACGGCGTCCTGCCAGCGGTCGTCGCTAAAACGATCGTCCTTCGAATGCGCAAAGATGATTCCACGTGAGTTGCTGATAATCGCCCCGAGGCCATCGGTATCAAAGGCGCCAGCCACATCGGACGCTGAGCCTCCCTGCACCCCATACCCCGGCACTAGGAACCACGAATGTGGCATAACAGTTCGAAGCTCAGCGAGTTGCTCAGGATATGTGGCACCCACGACGGCACCCACCGCTCCGAATCGACTTCCTGGCGCTCGCTCTGTGTTCATCGCCTCGACGTGTCTGGCCACATGTCGGTACAGCGGGCCATCGGCGTCGGCGACATCTTGGAACAGTCCTCCACCTGGATTCGATGTCTTGACGAGCACGAAGATACCAGCCGCGCGCGCATTCGCTACGTCGCTGAAAGGCGTGAGACTGTCGCCGCCAAGGTACGGGCTGACCGTCAAGGCATCAGCATGCCACACGCTTTCCGCACCAAGATAGGAGTTTGCATACGCTGCAGCCGTGGAACCAATATCATTCCGTTTGCCGTCAAGGATGACGAGCAAACCTTTCTCGCGGGCGTAATTGATCGTCGCTGCAAGAGCAGCCATGCCCGGCACACCGACCTGCTCGAAAAAAGCCGCCTGCGGCTTCACGATCGCAACACGCGACGCCACAACGTCAATGACGCCCTTGCAGAATATCTCGAAAGCCGCAGCTACATCGTCCGGACTTCTGCTGTCTCGACCACTTTTCAGTGGCGCCGGCAAGCTGTCAAAGCGTGGGTCAAGTCCGACAAGAGCCGGCGTCTTGCACCGTGTCACCGCCGTCATCAACCGATTTCCGAAAGCGTGCATCTATATCGTCCCTCTCGGCTGCTTCATCTCGACGGTGGAATCGTATAATCCGCATCGAGTCCATGCCACCCAAGTGCGAGCCTGAATGATCTTACAGTTCCGGGCGTTCGGTGCAGTCTCTCCCTTCTGGCCGCTCACAGCCAATCTGCGCCCAGGACCGGATTCGGCAAATCCAGGAACTTCACATCTGCATACAGATTGATTCTCCCGGCACCGTGTGATAGCAACGACCTACACCGCGAGGCGTTACGTTCGAACGCTAACATGGAGATACTTTGAATTCAGCTGTCACTGCCTTCATCGATACCTATTTTCGTCATTTCAACGCGCGCGCGTTACGGGACGCCGCACAGGGCTACCGAAGACACCTTGATAGTGGCGGCACAATGTTCGTCTCGCTCGGCGGGGCAATGAGCACCGCTGAAATCGGTGTTTCTCTCGCCGAAATGATCCGTCAAGGCAAAGTACACGGTATCTCATGCACGGGTGCGAACCTGGAGGAAGACATCTTCAACCTCGTTGCCCATAATGACTACAAAGTCCTACCCGAATACCGCACACTGCGACCGGAAGATGATCAAGACCTGTTCGCAAACGCTTTAAATCGGGTGACCGACACCTGTATTCCAAGCAGCCTCATCGTGGAGCGTGTCGAGCAACCCTTCATTGACACCTGGCTCGAGGCGGACAAGAACGGCGAGCGATTCTTCCCGCAAGAGTTTCTATTCAAGGTTTTGACAGATGGACGCCTTCGAGACCACTACCAAGTCTCTCCGAGTCACAGTTGGGTCATCGCCGCAATGGAAAAGTCCGTGCCGATCTTCGTTCCGGCATGGGAGGACTCCACCCTTGGCAACCTGTACGCTGCGGCGTGTATCCGGGGGCAAATACGCAATGCCGACACAGTCCGCTCCGGGATCGAAACCATGATGGCACTTGCTGACTGGTATAGAAAGTCCAGCGCGAGGCATTCCATTGGATTCTTCCAGATCGGAGGTGGGGTTGCCGGCGACTTTCCGATTTGCGTCGTGCCGATGTTACGCGAGGACCTCCGGCAGTCCGATGTTCCCAGGTGGGGGTACTTCTGCCAGATCGGCGATTCCACCACAAGCTATGGCTCCTATTCAGGAGCGCCCCCAAACGAGAAGATCTCTTGGGGGAAACTCGACGTAGATACGCCAAGTTACATGATCGAGTCGGACGCGACTATCGTCGCGCCGCTCATCTTCGCCTACGTGCTCGACTGGTAATGCTGTCGTCCTGAGGCCCGATAAGACATGCAGGTTGTCATCGCTGGAGGAACCGGATTTCTCGGAACCGCACTGGTCAAGCGCCTCAGGGAGGATGGTCACTCCGTCACGGTACTGAGTCGCCATCCGCGCGCGGCCCACGAATTCCAGTGGTCCCCCGACGACTCGTCCTTGAGCTGGGCGCATGTGCTGGAGGACGCCGACGCGGTGATCAACCTGGCTGGCGCGCCAATAGCAAAGCGATGGACGGCCCGGCACAAGCGGGAGATGTGGAACAGTCGGCTGCTATCCACGCGCACACTGGTCGCTGCCATGAAGAACGTCCGCCGTGGGCCAGGCATCTTGATCAATGCGTCAGCCATCGGCACATACGGAGATCGCGGCGACGAGATGCTAACCGAAGACAGCGCCGCCGGATCCGGATTCTTGGCGTCCATGGGTAAGGCATGGGAGAAAGAGACACGCTCCGCGCCAGCAAGGACTCGTATCGTACTGCTGCGAACAGGCATCGTCCTAGAGAAGAACGGAGGCGCACTTCCACGCATGACGCTTCCGTTCCGTTTATTCGCCGGCGGACCACTCGGATCCGGACAGCAGTACATGTCGTGGATTCATCGAGATGATTGGACAACTATGGTCAGCTGGGCACTGACCGTTGAAAACTTATCTGGCCCCCTGAACGTGACCGCGCCGTACCCGGTGACAAATTTGCAATTTGCTCGCACACTCGGACGTGTGCTACGCAGACCCTCCATTCTCCCAACCCCCGCGTTCGCGCTACGTGCTGTGCTTGGCGAAATGGCCGACGTGATCGTCACCGGCCAGCAAGTGCTGCCGGCAAAGGCACACTCGTTCGGTTTCGAGTTCACGCATCCAGAACTAAAGGGAGCGCTAGAATCAATCTTCGGTGCGGCGTGATCACGCTGCCTTATCGGCTACGTAATGAGTTCCCTGTAGCACGCCTCGTAAACAGGAACGACACTGTCGGCACTAAAATCTGTACGCACACGCTCACAGGCAACTTTCGCCACGCGCCTGTGTAGTGACGCGTCTGTGAGCAGCCTGATAGCACTCTCCGCCATGGCATCCAGTTCGTCAGGTGGGTGTAAGAATCCGCTGATCCCGTGCTCAACGACTTCAGGCAGACCGCCCACTCGCGAAGCAACCACCGGCACCTCACACGCCATCGCTTCTAACGCAGCTAGCCCAAAACTTTCCTGCGCAGAAGGCAGCAGAAAGAGATCGCTCACCGAGAGCAACGAAACAATCTCTTCCTGCTCTCCCACGATGTCTATCAGACCGGAGAGCCCAAGTTCCCGTGCAACACGGTAGGCCGTCCCCAGCTCGGGTCCGTCCCCGACCAACAGAAGTCTGGCATGAACAGCCTGGCGAATCCGGTCGAAAATTTCGAGCACCGACTCTATGCGCTTCACCGGTCGAAAGTTAGAGACGTGCGTGACGATCTTCACGTCAGGATCATCACCGCTGAATCGCCGGCGCAACTCGCGTGAAGTCTGCCGGCGATGCACAGCGCAATCCAGAAAATTCGGAATCACGACGATGTCTCTCGTTACGCCAAGCTCCTCGCAGGTCGTAGCTCGGAGACTTTCCGACACAGCGGTAACCCGGTCTGACTGTTCGATAGAGAACGCGACAATTTGAGAATACGAGGGATCAGAGCCTACCAGCGTGATGTCAGTGCCGTGCAGCGTCGTAACCACGCGCGGCGCCAAACCGCTGGACGCGAGCACTTGGCGCGACAAAAACGCCGCAGTCGCGTGCGGCACGGCATAGTGCGCGTGTACAACATCGAGACGGAACTCCCTCGACACCTCCACGATCTTGTTGGCGAGCGACAGGAGGTACTGGGGCTCACGAAACAGCGGATAGGTTGGGCTGAGCACCTGGTGAAACGCCAGGCCCGCCTGAAACTCACCGAACCGATACGGCATTTCGGTGCTAATGAAATGCACCTGATGTCCACGGCGCGCCAACGCCTTGCCCAGCTCGGTGGCAACGATGCCACTGCCCCCTACCGACGCGTAACACACCAGTCCTATGTTCATTGACCGGTTCCAATCAACGGTCGGCCTAGCAACAGGTTTGTCCGCCAGCGTGCGCCGAGTACCCCGCGAGCCGTCTCGTCCTCGGCGAATCGCTCGACGACGGTATCGTTGCCCCCCATCTCACTGGCGGCCAAATTGCACGGATCAACACTATGCCTGAGCGCCGCATGTTTGGCCAACATGTCGCTAATGCCAACTCCTATGTCGTCAAGGTTAGGACCGAAGGCGAGCAACTCAACAATGTCCGGCGCCGAGTTCATCTCGCCCAACCGAACACACGGTCCGCTTTGTCAGGAGCACCTCGCAGTACGTCGAGCAGCACACGTGACGCCACGAAGGATCCCGTCAGGCTTCCCGACATACCGAGTGCGAACAGGTGGTGCGGGTAGTTGCGATGCGCCCCGACATACATCAAACCATCCGACGGTTCGCCATAAACGGCGTCCCACCCGTACTCCGGCCTAAGGCCTGAGATCACCGGGTACGTCATCAGAAGCTGATACATAAGCTGCCCAGTGCGTTGCACCAGTACGGCAGGCCTCGCCCTAACACTCGTCTCGTTTTGGTCGGCACCCCCAATCAGCAGCCGATTGCCGGCCGCCCAACGAATGCGATGAGGCGGCGTCGCTAGGTCGGCCAACACCACCGCTGGATCGCCGAGCTGCTTCCGCACATCAGCGGAAACCGGCTCGGTCAGCACGCAGTAAGTTTCACACCGCTTGAAGTGCCGCTGTAGCGGCTTGAATTCAGCTGTCGCTCTCCCAGTCGTGACGATCACAGTGCCGGCACGGATCGTCCCGCGCGCCGTAATAACCTGCGCATCCTTGCGCGTAGAGCGAATCTTCGTCACCCGCGACTGTTCGAAATACGCGGCGCCTCGGCGAGTACCGGCAATCGCCAAGCCCAGACACGCGCGGTACGGATCCACCGAGAAGCCACCCGACGCTCTGATGCCGCCGGCAACGCTGAGCTTCGTCTTCGTGAGTAGCTGCCTCGGCGTCTGCCACAAGAGTCCCAGTCCTGCCGCGCGGCGCGCATCAAATTCCCTGCGAAGCTGGCGGGCATCCTCATCGCAAGCGACGAGCACCGTGTTTCTCGGCGCCAGCTGGCAGGATATGCGAAGGCGACGCAACAAGGCCGCCCCTTCAACCGCCCCACGTCGCCAAGCCTGGAAAACATAGCGTGCGTCGCGAAGGCCATGCATCGCAACAACGTCACGGAACGATGCTCTAGGATCCACAGCCAGTAACCCCGCATTTCGGCCGGTACTTCCCTGGCCGATCCGATTTGCCTCCAGCACCACAGTATCCAGACCCGCTTTGGTACACGCGTAGGCGATAGCACAGCCAGTCATACCAGCGCCGATGACCACGACATCGGCTATCCGGTCTCCACGAAAACGCTGAAAGACAGGACGGGAGGCAGCCAAAGTATGAATCCAAGGAGACAAACCGTAGCGTGTGCGCATCAGCACCGATTGTACCTTTGACGTTTCACCTTGGGTGACTAGACCCTGCAACGGCAGCTTCCGGCTAAAATCACTCATACTATGCGGAAGCTCGTCCGTGTCATGATCCTTGTGTCGACCGCGGTACTGCTGGCGGCGGCAGTCGGTGCAGTATGGGCTCACGGACAGTTACGAGGCAGCCTTCCCAGACTCGACGGTGAGCTACAACTACCGGGTCTCTCGGCGACTCTGGAGATCAGCCGGGACGAACTTGGTATCCCGACCGTGCGCGGCGTCTCCCGCGGGGATGTGGCCCGAGCAACCGGGTTCCTGCACGCGCAAGACCGTTTCTTCCAGATGGATATCGCCAGACGTCGCGCCGCTGGCGAACTGGCCGCGCTGGTCGGTCCGCGCGCGGTACTGCTCGACCGAGAAATTCGCATCCACCGATTTCGCGCCGAGGCGGAACGTGCGGTACCACTGCTGAGCACCCGCGACCTGGCACTACTTGAGGCCTACACACAAGGCGTGAACGCCGGCCTCCGAGCGATGAGTAATCCTCCATTCGAATATCTCCTACTGCGCCATTCCCCCGTACCCTGGGTGCCAGAGGATAGCCTGTTGGTAGTGCTATCGATGTTCGTGACGTTGCAGGATTCCACTGGCGAATATGAAGCGTCGTTGGCAACCATGCGCGACGTACTGCCAGAGGCGATGGTCGACTTCCTCACACCCAAGGGTTCGGAATGGGACGCGCCGCTGGTCGGTGATGCCTTCGTGCCACCGCCAATTCCTGGGGCGGACGTCTACAACCTCCGCGCAATACGCAGCCGCAAACGCCCACGCCCGCCACTCAGCCCCTCAGCGGCGATTCCCGACCCGTCGGCGTTGAGCGTACTGCCATGGATAACTCGCCTTCGCGACACCGCGCGCGACACCGCCGCGATCGGAAGTAACAATTTTGCGGTAGCCGGTCATCTTACCGTCAACGGCGGAGCACTGGTAGCCAACGACATGCACCTCAGCATCCGCGTACCCAACACCTGGTATCGTGCGTCGCTCGAATTTTCAGACCCATCGAATTCCACCGGACCTACCCAGATC
>Ga0315339_1000296_pt1 | contig 71899 bp, 71 predicted proteins | sample ASW17metaG_FD_204514 | JGI IMG/M metagenome (GOLD analysis project Ga0315339, IMG submission 204514) | Ammonia-oxidizing marine archaeal communities from Pacific Ocean, United States - ASW #17 | ecosystem: Environmental > Aquatic > Marine > Oceanic | place: USA: California | collected 2016-12-05 | reverse complement strand
TTTAACGTTAACTATTAATGCAAAAGGTGAGATTTTTATACAAGAGTCGAAAGTTGATTATGAAAAAATTGTTGCAAAAATATTGGCAGTTTCAAAAAATAGAACTGATACAAGAATCTATGTAAGAGGAGATAAAACAATTAACTATGGAAGAGTACTTGAGATTATGGGTATGCTCTCAGGATCAGGCTTTACAAAAGTTGCTTTAATTTCAGAACCTTATAAAGAGAGATAAAATAGTGAATAGAAATATTATTATTTCATCTGGTTTTCACTTAGCAATAATTATAATAGCAACTTTAAGTTTACCTTTTATAGCAAAAACACCAATTGATTTGCCACCAATTGTATCGGTGGAATTAATACAAATTTCTGACAAGACAAACATTCCGTTTGCACCAAAAGCAAAAAAAATAATTGAAAAAATAAAAAAAAAAGAGAAAGAAAAAATTGTTTCAGAGCAGGCGCCTCCAAAAATAGTTAAAAAAGAAAAACCTGATGCAGTTCCTTTGCCAGATAAAAAAATTGAAAAAGTAAAAAAAATAAAAGAAAAAAAACAAAATCCAGAAAAAATTGAGACTGAAGTTAAACAGGTTTCCGAATTTGAAAAGGAAGAAATATTTGATCCAAATAAAATTGCAGCATTAATTGATAAATCTAAAGAAGAATTGTACGAAACTATCGAAAAAACTGATAAAGTTACCCAGTCACAAGTTAAAAGTGTTGAGAGAAATGGGCTGTCACTAAGCGAAGAAGACGCTTTAAAGGCACAAATATTTGGATGTTGGAGTATTCCTTTAGGACTGCCTTATAGTGAAAATTTACTAGTTCGTATTAAACTTAAATTGAAACCAGACGGAACAGTCATAAAATCAGAAATACTAGATCATGCTAGAATGAATAAACCTGGACAAGGATTTTATAAGGTATTGGCGGAAAGCGCATTAAGAGCTATAAGGTTATGTCAGCCGCTTAGAGTTCCTACTACTGGCTACGAAAGATGGAAAGATATGCAGTTAAATTTTAATGCAAAAGAAATGTTAGAAGGTTAATTTTATGATTTTTTTAAGATCCATATTGATAATTATTATTTTTCAATTAAAAGCTTTTGCATTAATTGAAGTTGATATTACTAGAGGTAATTTAAGTCCTTTGCCAATGGCAGTATCACCATTATCAGTGAATAAAAAATCACTTCTTGAATTTGAAAAAATTTTAAAAAAAAATGATATTGGTTCAGAAATTTCTAAAGTTGTTGAAAACAATTTAAAACAATCAGGACTTTTTAATCCTATAAAAAAAGATGCTTTTTTACAAAATCCAGATATTGCACATTTAAAACCAAGATTTGAAGATTGGAAGTTAATAAAAGCACAAGCTTTAATAACTGGCAAAGTAGAATTAGTAGACGAAAAATTAAGAGTAGAGTTTAGGTTGTGGGATATTTTGGCAGGTAAAGAAATGCTTGCGTTAGCATTTACTACGGTTCCTTCTAACTGGAGAAGAGTTGGACACATTATATCGGATAAGGTTTATGAAAGATTAACAGGTGAAAAAGGATATTTTGATACAAGAATAATTTATGTAGCTGAAGAAGGACCAAAAACAAAAAGAATTAAAAAATTAGCAATCATGGATCAAGATGGTTTTAATTTAAAATATTTGACACTTGGAAATGAATTGGTTTTAACACCTCGTTTTAATCCAACAAATCAAATGGTTACTTACTTATCTTATTTTAGAAATCTACCAAGAGTATATTTATTAGATATTGAAACTGGAATTCAAGAAGTGGTTGGAGATTTTGCAGGAATGACATTTGCACCAAGATTTTCACCTGATGGAAAAAAAATAATTATGAGTTTCGCGTCAGGTGGTAACTCAGATATCTATACAATGGATTTAGAGAATAGAATTGTAGAACGTATTACAAACCATCCGTCCATTGATACTTCACCATCTTATTCACCAGATGGTAAATATATTTGTTTTAACTCTGATAGAAGTCGCTACCAACAAATTTATATAATGAAAAGTGATGGTTCAAATGTTAAAAGAATCTCATTTGGAAAAGGTTTATATGGAACGCCAGTTTGGTCTCCTAGAGGTGATTTGATAGCATTTACAAAACTTCATAAAGGAAAATTTTATATAGGGGTTATGAGAACTGATGGTACAGGAGAAAGACTATTAACAGAAAATTTTTACCAAGAAGCTCCTTCTTGGTCCCCTAATGGGAGGGTACTTATTTTTTATAGAGAAACAAAGACCAATCAAAAAGGAGAAGGTTTTTCAGCTAACTTATGGTCTATAGATTTGACTGGTTATAATGAGAGACAAGTAATCACAAAAACTGACGCTTCCGACCCATCCTGGTCATCATTATTAAGTAATTAAAGGAAATATGTTGATTTTTTAACTTGAAACATCTACTTAGTTGTGAAAAACTTATAAAATCTAATTGTAAGGAGCATTAATGAATTTAAACAAAATTTTAAAAAACACTTTTCTAGTTGTATTAGCTGGTATATTTTTATCAGCATGTGCTACTACGAAAAAAGTTAGCACGACCCAAATGCAAGGAGATGTGTATACAGGAAGCGATACAGTAGAGTATTTAGCATCAGGAGTTCCAGATAGAGTTTTCTTTGCAACTAATGAAACAATATTAACAACTGCTTCAAGAGAAACGCTAAGAAAGCAAGCAACTTATTTAAGAAAAAACTCAAGTATGAATGTAGTCCTAGAAGGTCATGCAGATGAGCGTGGAACTAGAGAATACAACTTAGCTTTAGGCGAAAGAAGAGCAAATGCAGCGAAGGATTATTTGATGACATATGGAATATCTGCAAATAGAATTTCAGTTATTAGCTATGGAAAAGAAAGACCAGTAGATTCAGGATCGAATCCATTGGCATGGTCAAAAAATAGAAGATCGGTTACTGTAAAAGCCAACTAGAGTATAGTTAAAAATTTTAAAAAAAGACCCTAATGTTAAAACATTCAGGGTCTTTTTTTTGCCATGATTATAATTACAAATATTAAAATGATTTTTTCAAAGAAAAAAAAATTTATAAAAATTATTTTTTTACTATTTCTATTTATTCAACCATCTTTTGCAGAAGAAAATAATGTTGTTGAAATTCTTGAAATTATTCAAAAAGATCTTAAAACTTTAGAAAAAGCAGTTTATTCAAAATCTAACTCTACCGATATCACTAACTTACCAACATCAGAATTTGATCAAAATTCAGAAGACGTTTTAACTAGACATTTATTAAAATTATCTGAAATTGAAAATCAATTTCAAAAACTTACAAATAAATTTGAAGAAATTAATTTTAAATTAGATAAACTTTCAAATAGACTAACAAAAGTTCAAGGTGATAATCAAATAAGATTTCAACAGTTAGAAGAAAGCAATGTAGCTGGTTTTGAAAAAAAAATAGTCTCTGAGGAAAAAAATAAAATTTTACCTGGATCATCTCAACCACAAGACCTAGGTTCAGTTTCTTATAAAGATACAGAAACAAAAGAATTAACTCAACAAACACAATCAATAGAAACAACGAGTGCAATTGTTACAGAAATTTTTAACTCTGAGGAGAAAATTTTACCAGATAGTGAACCTGAAAAACAATATGAATTTGCAACAAGTTTTTTAAAAGTTGGAGATTATACAACTGCAGAAAGAGCTTTCAGAGAGTTTGTAATTATTAATCCAAAACATGAACTAGCAGGTAATGCACAATATTGGTATGCTGAAACTTTTAGGATTAGGCAATTATATACTGATGCAGCATCAGCCTATTTAGAGGGATATCAAAAATATCCAAAAGGCAATAAGGCTCCTATAAATTTATTAAAACTTGGTGTATCATTAGTTCAAATAGGAGAAAAAGATCAGGGATGCTTAATGATTGTTGGAGTTGAAAAACAATACCCTAAAGCAAAACAATCTGTTCTTCAAAAAGCAAAATATGAAGAAAAAAAGTTTGAATGTAAAAAAGAAAATTCGTAACTTATTTCCTAATCAGATATTTAATAAAAAAATTTTAAAAATTTATAATGAATTTAGATTTTTTGTTAAAACAGAAATTAAAGAAACAAATAAAATTGGCGTTGCTGTTTCAGGTGGGCCAGACAGTTTGGCACTTGCTTATTTAGCAAAACAACTATCTTTAAAAGAAAAATTTGAAGTTAAATTTTTTATTGTAGATCATAAACTCCGAAAAGATTCAGAAAAAGAAGCTAAAAAAGTAAAGTCCTTTTTAAAAAAATTTGATATTGATTGCAAAATTTTAGAATGGAATAGTAAAAAGCCAAAATCTAATATTCAGTCAATTGCTAGAAAAAATAGATATGATCTCTTGTTAAATAGCTGCAAAAAATACAATATTAAACATTTATTATTAGGGCATCACATTGATGATTTATATGAAAATTTCTTTATAAGACTTTTAAGGGGTAGTGGCCTTAAAGGCTTAACATCATTTGGAAAAATTACTAAAGAAAAAAATAAAAATATTATAATTTTGAGGCCTTTAATAAATTTTGAAAAAAAAGAATTAATATTTATTACTAAAAAAGTTTTTAATTTTTATATAGAGGATCCTTCCAATCAAAATTTGGAATTTCAAAGAACGAGAGTTAGAAATTTAATTATTGACCTGAAAAATGAAGGGTATGATAAAAAAAAATTAAATTTAACTATTAAAAATTTAAAATCATCAAATTCTACAATAGATTTTTATGTTAATAAAAATATTAAGCTTAACTCAACTTTTGTTAAAGCAAAAAATATTTGTTATTTGAATAAATTTTTTTTTCTTCAGTCAGATGAAGTAATTTTTAGGAGCTTATCTTTGATCTTAAAATCTATTAGTAAAAGATACTATTCATCAAGAGGAAAAAGTATTTTAGCTGTAATTTTAAAAATAAAAAAAAATAAACTATATAAAGTAACGCTTGGGGGGTGTTGTATTGAAAAAGTCAATCAAACTACCTTAATTACTAAGGAAAATTGATATTGTTGACAAATATAGGAATAAAATGCCACTTGTTTAATCTGTAATAATTCTTATCTTTAGCTTATGAATTTTAAAAATTTAGCAATGTGGGGTATTATAGTTTTTTTGACTATTGGTTTGTACAATATGTTTAAGAATCCCCAAGGATCAATTAATAAAAAAAACCCAATAATTTTTTCAGAATTTTTGACAGAAGTTGATGAAGGTAGAGTTGTTAAAGTTCAAATTCAAGGAAATAATATTAGTGGAATTTTAGCTAATGGAAAAAATTTTTCTACTTTTTCACCTAATGACCCTAACCTTATTGAGAAGCTTACAAAAAAAGGAGTAAGCATTTCAGCTGCACCTCTTGAAGATGAAATGCCATCACTATTAGGTGTTCTTTTGTCTTGGTTTCCAATGTTATTATTAATTGCAGTTTGGATTTTTTTTATGAGACAGATGCAAGGTGGCAAAGGTGGTGCTATGGGATTTGGTAAATCAAAGGCAAAAATGATGAATGAGATAAAAGGTAAAGTTACTTTTAGTGATGTAGCTGGAATTGAGGAGGCCAAAGAAGAAGTTGAAGAAGTAGTAGAATTTTTAAGGGATCCAAAAAAATTTAGTAGACTTGGGGGAAAAATACCAAGAGGTTGTTTATTAGTTGGTCCTCCAGGTACAGGTAAAACTTTACTAGCTAGAGCAATAGCAGGAGAGGCAAGAGTTCCATTTTTTACAATCTCCGGTTCTGATTTTGTTGAAATGTTTGTTGGTGTTGGTGCCTCAAGAGTTAGAGACATGTTTGAACAGGGAAAAAAACACTCTCCTTGTATAATTTTTATTGATGAAATTGATGCTGTTGGAAGAAGTAGAGGTGCTGGACTAGGAGGAGGAAACGACGAAAGAGAACAAACTTTAAACCAATTATTAGTTGAAATGGATGGATTTGATACAAATGAAGGAGTAATAATAATTGCTGCAACAAACAGACCTGATGTTTTGGATCCTGCTCTTTTAAGGCCAGGAAGATTTGATAGACAAGTTGTTGTTTCAAATCCAGATATAATAGGCAGAGAAAAAATTTTAAAAGTTCATGTTAAAAAAGTTAAAATGGGACCAGATGTAAATTTAAGAACAATAGCAAGGGGAACGCCTGGATTTTCAGGAGCAGATCTTGCTAATTTAGTAAACGAGGCAGCCTTACTTGCGGCAAAAAAAAATAAAAGAATAGTCACTTTTGATGAGTTTGAAGAATCTAAAGACAAAGTGATGATGGGGTCAGAAAGAAGATCCATGGTGATGACAGAGGAAGACAAAAAATTAACCGCTTATCATGAGGCAGGCCACGCAATAGTTACAATAAATGAAAAAGCTGCTCATCCAATTCATAAAGCTACAATTATTCCAAGAGGAAGAGCACTTGGAATGGTTATGCAATTACCCGAAAGAGATGAATTGTCTCAAACAAGAGAGCAACTGCATGCTCAATTAGCTATTGCTATGGGTGGTAGAGTAGCAGAAGAAATTATATTTGGACAAGATAAGGTAACCACTGGAGCGTCGAGCGATATAGAACAAGCAACTAAACGTGCACGAGCAATGGTTATGCGTGCAGGCTTAAGTAAAGAGCTAGGCCCAGTAGCATACGGCGAAAACGAAGAAGAAGTTTTTTTAGGTAGGTCAGTTGCAAGGACACAAAATATGTCAGAAGAAACAGCTAGAAAAGTAGATTCAGAAATAAGAAAAATAGTTGAAAAAGGGTATGAAAGAGCAAAAAAAGTTTTAACTGAAAAAATTGAAGATTTACATAAATTGGCAAAAGCGCTTTTAACATATGAAACTTTAACGGGATTAGAAATTGAAGAATTAATAAACAAAAACGTTTATCCATCTAACAAAGAAGATTTAAAAGTTGAAGAAGATAATAAAGGATCAACTTTGGAGTCAATTGGACTAAAACCAAAAATAGTTCATTAATACATAATGCAGAGATATTACACTAAGGTGTGTAATTTTTATTATGGCAATTCTTCAAAAGAATTAATAAAAAAAAATAAAGCGTTGCCATTAAATGGCAATAAAGAAATTTCATTCGATCATATAGAAATCTTATCAAGAAAATATAAAAAAAAAATTCATATCAAGGAAATTAAAAAATTACCAAATTTTATTAAAAAAAAAGTAATTAAAGACCTTAAAACAATTATTAAAAAAAAAAAAAATTTTTCTAATTTTAAATTCAATATTGTTCCAAATATTATGGGTGTACTAAATTTAACTCCTGATAGTTTCTCAGATGGAGGAAAATTTAATAGAAAATATATGGGCTATAAACATGCGTTAAATTTATTTAAATCCGGTGCAAATATAATTGATATAGGTGGCGAGTCCACTAGACCTGGATCAAAAAAAATAAAAATTAAGAATGAATGGAATAGAATTTATTCAACTATTGTGAAGCTGAATAAAAAAATTACTCTATCGTTGGATACTAGAAAATCTGAAATTATGAAGAAAGGAATTAAATTAGGAGTGAAATTAATCAATGATATTTCAGGATTAAGTCATGATAAGCAGACAGTTAAAGTTTTAAAAAAATATAATATACCATTTGTAATTCAACATATCCAAGGAACGCCAACTACTATGCAAAAAAACCCCAGATATAAAAATGTATTATTAGATATTTATGATTATTTTGAAGATAAAATAAATTATGTTCGACTTAATGGAATTAATCATAATAATATCATACTTGATCCAGGTATAGGATTTGGAAAAAATTTGAGACACAATATGAGATTAATTAGTAACATTTCTATTTTTCATAGTCTTGGTTTCCCCGTTTTGCTTGGCGTATCTAGAAAAAAATTTATTAAAGATATTTCTGGTCTTAATGATAGTAAAAAAAGAATAGGGGGAACAATTAGTTCATCGTTATTTGCAATAATGCAAGGAGTACAAATTTTAAGAGTTCACGATGTTAATGAAGTAGTTCAGAGTATTAAAGTATTTAAAAAATTAATAAATAACTAATGAAAAAAAAATATTTTGGAACGGATGGAATAAGAGGTGCTGTTAATCAAGGAAACATTAATGGTAATATGTTTTTTAAATTTGGGTTAGCAGCTGGTACTTTTTTTAAAAATCAAAAAAAAACAAAACAAACAGCTATTATTGCTAAAGATACAAGATTATCTGGTTATGCTTTAGAGCCAGCACTTGTTTCTGGTCTCGCTTCTGCAGGCATGCATGTTTATACTTTTGGACCTTTGCCCACAAATGGATTGGCAATGTTAACTAAATCCATGAAGGCTAATATGGGAATTATGATTACAGCGTCCCATAACCCTTACTATGATAATGGTTTAAAGTTATTTGGTCCTGATGGATTAAAATTATCTGATAAAATTGAAAAAAAAATTGAGAATTTAATTGATAACAAGATAGATTTAAATTTATCTAAACCAAAAAAATTTGGAAGAGTTAAAAGATTAGAAAATGGTAATGAAAAATATATTAAAATTATAAAAAAAAATTTTCCTAAAAATTTTAATTTAAAAGGGTTAAAAATTGTAATCGATTGTGCCAACGGAGCAGGTTATAAATCTGGTCCAAAACTATTTAAATCTTTAAAAGCAAAAGTAATTTCGGTTGGAGTTAATCCAAACGGAGTAAATATTAATGAAAACTGTGGCTCTACATTTCCAAATAAGATTCAATCAGCAGTTAAAAAACATAAAGCTCATATAGGTATTTCTTTAGATGGTGATGCTGACAGAGTTATTATGTGTGATGAAAAAGGTAATATTGTTGATGGTGACCAAATCATTGGTGCACTTGCAAAAAGATGGAAAAGTAAAAAAATGTTACGTGGAGGAGTTGTTGGTACACTAATGTCAAATTATGGTTTAGAGAAATTTTTTCGATTAAATAAAATAAAATTTTTAAGAGCAAACGTAGGAGATCGTTATGTTAAAGAAAAAATGCAAAAAAATAATTTTAATTTAGGAGGAGAACAATCTGGACATATTATTTTAGGAAAATTTGCAACAACAGGTGATGGTTTGTTGGTAGCTTTAGAAATTTTATTTTCTTTGAGAAAAGGAAAAAAAGCTAGTGAATTTTTGAATGTATTTGAGCAAACACCTCAACTTTTAGAAAATATTACTGTAACAGACAAAGAAATAATTAATAATTCTGCTGTAAAAAAATCAATTAATCTAGCTAATAATTTAATTAAAGGACAAGGAAGAATGGTTGTTCGAAAATCTGGAACCGAACCAAAAATTAGGATCATGGGTGAAAGTAAAAATCAAAAATTACTTAAGAAGTGTATTAATTTAATAAAAAAAACCATTATATAAATTGAAACCAAACTCAAAAATATTAATTATTGCAGGATCAGATTCTTCCGGTGGTGCTGGCATACAAGCAGATATTAAAACTGTGACCGCTTTAGGCTCTTATGCAATGACAGCTGTAACAGCTATCACCACACAAAACACAACTGGAGTTAAATCAATATTTTCAATAAATCCAAAAGAAATTTCAAAACAGATTATTTTTACATGCAAAGATATAAAACCTGATGCTATAAAAATTGGAATGTTACATTCTGTGGGCGTTATTAATGCGGTGATTAATTCATTAAATAAAATAAAAATTAAAAAAATAATTTTAGATCCTGTAATGGTTGCTAAGGGTGGAGCTAAGTTAATTAATGAAAAAGCAATTAAAATATTAAAAAATAAATTAATTAAAAAAACTACTTTAATAACACCCAACATTCCAGAAGCTGAAATTTTAACTGATACTAGAATACAAAGTGTAGAAGATATGATTTATGCAGCAAATATATTGTTAGATCTTGGGACTAAAAATGTTCTAATAAAAGGAGGGCATTTAAATAAAAAAATTGTTTATGATGTGTTTGTTAATAAATTAGAAATAGAAGTTTTTAAAAATAAAAAAATTACAACCAATAATACACATGGAACAGGATGTACTTTATCAAGTGCGATAATAACATTTTTTTCATGTGGAAAACTTTTAAAGAAATCTTGTGAGTTAGGAATTAAGTATGTAAACCAAGCTATAGGATCTAACCTTAAGTATGGTAAAGGCCATGGTCCAATAAACCACTTAAATTCAATTATAATAAATAAAAAATTTAAATAATGAGAAATATAGTTGTTGTAGGCTCTCAATGGGGTGATGAAGGCAAAGGTAAAATTGTTGATTGGCTTTCTGATCAAGCAGATGTGGTAATTCGATTTCAAGGAGGACACAACGCAGGACACACACTAGTAATTGATGGAATAATTTATAAGTTAAGATTACTTCCTTCAGGAATTGTTAGAAAAGGCAAAATATCAATAATTGGAAATGGTGTTGTTGTTGATCCTTGGGCACTACTAGAAGAGATTAAAGAAATAAAAGCAAAAGGTGTAGAGGTTAATGTTGATAATTTTATAATTTCAGAATCTGCAAACCTTATATTGCCATTTCATAGAGAAATGGACGAAATAAGAGAAGATGCTGCTGGTAAAGGAAAAATTGGAACTACTAGACGTGGTATAGGACCCGCTTATGAAGATAAAGTTGGCAGAAGATCTATTAGAGTAATGGATTTAATATCTGAAAGTAATTTAGATCATAGATTAGAAACAGTATTACTTCATCACAATGCAATAAGAAAAGGTTTAGGGAAAAAAATTTATAAAAAAAATGAGCTTAAAAAAGAATTATTAAAAATTGCTCCAGAAATATTAAAATTTTCACAACCTGTATGGCTCAAAATTGATGAGTTCAAAAAAAAGAAAAAGAAAATATTATTTGAAGGTGCACAAGGTATTTTGTTAGACGTAGACCATGGAACCTATCCTTTCGTTACATCATCGAATACGGTCGCTGCAAGTGCTGCAACTGGAACTGGTTGTGGTCCAAATTCGATTAATTATGTTTTAGGAATAACTAAGGCTTATACTACAAGAGTAGGAGAGGGCCCTTTTCCAACTGAATTGACAGATGAAATTGGGGAGTTACTTGGAACAAGAGGCAAGGAATTTGGAACTGTAACTAGCAGAAAAAGAAGATGTGGATGGTTTGATGGAGTTCTTGTTCGCCAAACAATTAAAATTTCTGGTATAGATGGAATAGCATTAACCAAACTAGATGTACTTGACGAATTAAGTGAAATTAAAATGTGTGTTCAGTATGAATTGGATGGGAAAAAAATAGATTATCTTCCTGCTGCAGTAGAGGATCAACTAAAAATTAAACCAATATATAAAATATTTCCAGGATGGAAATCTTCTACTAATGGAATTAAAAATTTTGATGCTTTACCTGATAATGCTAAAAAATATATATATGCTGTTGAAAATTTTATTGAAACAAAAATTTCAAGCATTTCAACTAGCCCTGAACGGGAAGATACAATTCTTTTAGAAAATCCTTTTGAAATTTAGTTTGCTGGAAGTAAGTTTTTAGATTTTGCTGAATTTAACATATGTCTTTGAATTTTATCAAATGCTTTATTTTCAATTTGTCTAATTCTTTCTCTACTTACTTTATATTTTTTACTAAGATCCTCTAGTGTTGTAGGTTCATCATTAAGTTTTCTGGCATAAAGTATTTCTTTTTCTCTATCGTTTAGTATTTTAATAGAATCTGATAACAGGTTTTTTCTTTGTTCTATTTCTTCTTGTTGTGTATATTTTAATTCCTGGTCTAATTCTTTATCAACCAACCAATCTTGCCATTCATCGCCGTCTTCTCCAACTTGTGTATTTAGTGAATGTTCTTTTCCTGAAAGTCTTCTATTCATCGAGACAACCTCGTGTTTTCCAACATTTAGTTTGTTAGCTATTTCCGTAACATGATCATCTCTTAGATCTCCTTCAGAGGTAGGAGCAATTTGGTTTTTAATTTTTTTTAAGTTAAAAAAAAGTTTTTTTTGTGCAGTGGTAGTTCCTATTTTTACTAAACTCCATGATCTTAAAACATATTCTTGTATTGAAGCTTTAATCCACCACATAGCATAAGTAGCTAATCTAAAACCTTTTTCAGGTTCAAATTTTTTGACTGCTTGCATTAAGCCAATATTTCCCTCTGAAATCATTTCATTAACAGGAAGACCATACCCTTTATAGCCCATTGCAATTTTTGCTACTAATCGTAAGTGACTTGTTACTAATTTTTCAGCTGCTTTTAAATTACCAGTTGTTTTCCAGTTTTTTGCTAGCATGTATTCTTCTTCAGAATCAAGCATAGGAAATTTTTTAATTTGTTCTAAGTAGACAGAAAGACCACCTTCATTTGATATAGCTGGTATATAGTTTTTTGTTGTAGTGTTCATTTTTATATTTATTTAATAAAAAAAAATATTAATTCAATAGTTTATTTACCTATATATCTTAACCTTTTTAATATGTTTTCAAGATCCTGTGGCAAAAATGAGGAGAATTCTACATCTTTTTTATTAACAGGATGAACAAAACCTAATGATTTTGCATGTAAAAATTGTCTATTTAAGTTTAGTATTAATTTTTCAAGATCAATATCAATATTTTTAAATTTTTTAAATTTTTTCTTATATTTTTTATCTCCTAAAATACTGTTTCCTTTATAATTCATGTGAACTCTTATTTGGTGTGTTCTACCAGTTTCTAGTTTACATTCAACCAAACTAAAAGTGGGAGTTTTATTATTTTCAAAAACTTCTAAAGTTTCATAATTTGTTACAGCTTTTTTTCCTTTGGAAGAGCTAACTTCCATCAACTGTCTGTTTTTAGAGCTTCTTGTAATAAAAGTACTAATCTGCCCTTTTGAAGGTCTGAGCTTACCCCAAATTAATAATTGATAAATTCTTGATATTGTATGTTTGTTGAATTGAATTGATAAATTTTCATGAGCCTGATTATTTTTTGCGATAACAATTAAACCTGAAGTATCTTTATCAATTCTATGCACTATACCAGGCCTGAGCTCATCCCCAATAGTTGAAAGACTACTGCCACAATAGTGCATTAAAGCGTTTACAATAGTTTTGTCATGATTTCCAGCTCCAGGATGCATAATAATTCCAGCTGGTTTGTTTATTATTAAAAGATCTTTATCTTCATAAACTATATTTAATTTAAAATCATAAGGTTTTAAAGAAGTTTTTTTTGGATTTGGTATTTCTAGAATAATATTGTCTCCAGAAATAACTTTTTTAGAGGGATTTTTTATTGTCTTATTATTTAATTTTAATTTTTCTCTTAAAATTAAATTTTTTATTCTAGTTCTGCTAATTAAATTTTCTCTTTTGTTGATAAAGACATCAACTCTTAGATTGTTTTCATCTGATTGAACTATTAAGTTAATGCTTTTTTTCATAAATTATAATAATAATACTATACTATGCGCTTGTAGCTCAACTGGATAGAGCGCTCGACTTCGGATCGAGAGGTTCTGGGTTCGACTCCTAGCAGGCGCACCATTATTCACCAATATTTATTAAAGATCCTTTTTTTCTAGCTTGGGCAAAAGAGTAATAGAATACTGAAATTGCCACAATTAAATAAATAGCATTTAGGTAAAAGGCTTTAGCAATATTTTCAAAATTAAAAGTTTTATCAACAAGTATGCTTCTTGCCTCTTCAAAGATATAAACTAAAGGAAGGCTAAGAGATATAGACTGAAAAATTTCAGGTAAAGTTTCTATAGGATAATAAACACAACCAAAGGGTGCTAATAAAAATAAAGTAGACCAGGAAATATTTTCAAAAGATGGTCCAAATCTTAGCAAACCCGCAGACACGAATAATCCCAATGTAATTCCAAAAATATATAAGCTTAAAAAAAGAAAAAATAATGGCATGCCCAGGTCTAATAATGATATTCCGAAAAGAGGAGATGTTAGTAATATTGCTGGCACAAGTCCAATTAAAGCTCTTACTAAAGCTGTAAAAACTAGCGATATTATTATTTCGCTTAATTTCATAGGAGCAATAAATAAATTAGTAAAGTTTCTACTCCAAATTTCTTCTAAAAATAAAATATTAAAACCAATACTGGTTCTAAATAAAAAATCATAAAGAATAGCACAAGATAAAATGACCCCAACTGCACCACTGTAATAAGTACTATGAGAGGCAAAAAAATTTGAAATAAACCCCCATAAAGTAATCTGTATTGATGGCCAGTATATTAGATCTAATATTCTTGGAAACGACTGTGTAATTAAAAAGAAGTGTCTTAAAAAAAGACCATAAATTCTGCTAAAGCTCATTTTTATTCCTTGTAAGTTTTAAAAAAACCTCTTCTAGATTTTGTCTGCCATGTTTTTTTATTAATTCATCTGGTTTCCCTTCATCAATGATAATGCCTTCTTTCATCATTAGTACAGAAGTGCATAATCTTTTAACTTCATTCATATTGTGTGATGCAAGTAGAATAGATATTTTTTTTTCTTTTTTATAATTTTCTAAAAATGTTCTTATAAAATCACCTGTTTCTGGATCTAACGAGGCTGTTGGTTCATCTAATAATAATACTTTTGGATCATTAATTAATGCTTTTGCTAAGCTTACTCTATTTTTTTGTCCTGATGAAAGTTCACCTGTGATTTTATCTAAAAGATCTTTTAACCTTAATTCATTTGCAAGTAGTTCAATTTTATTATTTAAATTTTTGATACTATATAATTTTCCATAAACAATTAAATTTTGTTTAACAGATAGTTTTTTTGGTAACTCTATATATGGAGAAATAAAATTCATTTTGTGTAAAAGAGATATTCTGTGGCTTTCAATATTTATTCCATTAATTAGCACCTGTCCATCAGAAGGTTTTAGAAGACCAAGTATCATTGCTATGGTTGTTGTCTTTCCACAACCATTTGGACCTAGTAATCCGATTATTTCATTCTCGTTTACTTTAAAATTAATTTTTTTTACAGCTTCTATTTTGCCGTAAAATTTTGAAAGATTTATAACCTCTATTGAATTTGTCATGTGAATTTTTAGAAATTTGAAGCTCTTTTTAACCTATCATTGATTGACTGTCCAATTCCAACATTTCGAATTTTTTCTACTGCAATCGACTTGTACCCTTTGTTTTTAATTTTTCTTAAAAATGAATACAAATTTTTTGCGGCCTCTTTTAGGTTATTTTTTTTACTTAAATAAAAATAATTAGAATGGTCAATTTTTTTTTTTTTTAACAAAATATAAGCTTCATCTTTTTTAGGTTTTATCACATTCATTCTTAATGGAATACCAGGAGAATAATGAAGATATGATTGACCAGGAGCAATTTTTTTTTTAGGATTTATATTAATTTTAATTTTTTTACCTAAAATTTTTTCTATTTTTGAAACTTCTAAACCACCGAATCTAAGTATTTTGGGTTTTCTTCGCACATCAATTATGGTTGATTCAAGTCCAATGTTGCATTTTCCACCATCCAGAATATATTTAATTTTATTACCAAAATCCTCTTTAACATCCAAAGCCTTCACTGCGCTTACTTTTGTTGTAATATTTGCACTAGGAGCAGCAATTGGATAATCTAGCTTTTTTAGTAACTTTCTAAAAATTTTGTGCTTAGGAAATCTTACAGCTAAATTATTTTTTTTATTGGTAACAATTTTTGATATTTTGGAATTTTTCTTTAAATTTAATATATATGTTATTGGACCAGGTGAAAATTTTTTATAAAGTTTAAGGAAATTATTATTTAATAAACAATCCTTTTTTAAATCAATAATATTTGAATAATGAACAATTAATGAGTTAGATTTAGGTCTTTTTTTTAGTTTATATATCTTCTGCACAGCATGATTAGAGTAAGCATTTGCAGCCAAACCATAAACAGTCTCTGTAGGGACACCAATACAGTAATTTTTATCAAGGTATTTTTTAGCTTTTTTGATATTTGATTGATTAAATTTCATGTATTAATAGTTACTATTATATGAAAGATAAAAATTTACCAGACGATAATAATTCTAAATCACTTGAAGAATTAACCAATGATGTAAATAATATTATTGAATCATTGGAGAATGAAGAGGACCTTCAAAATTCTATAGATAACTATCAGAAGTTAATAAAATTAAATAATATTATTGAGAAAAAATTCCATAAAAACTCAAGAGAAATAAATGAAAAAACAAAAAAAAAAATCCAAGATATAGCTAATAAAAAAAATGCGAAATAAACTTAATAAAATTGCAAAAGATACAAATATATTTTTAAAAAGTTTTATAAAAAAACAAAAAAAAACTGATTTAATTACTCCAATGCAATATGGGCTGTTTTCAGGAGGAAAAAAAATTAGATCTAAAATTCTAATTGATATAGGCCTGTTGTTTAATATAAATTATAAAACTTTAATTAGAATTGGAGCTGCCGTTGAGTGTATTCATGCTTATTCTTTAATACACGATGATTTGCCATGTATGGATAATGATAATTTACGAAGAGGAAAATTAGCTACTCATGTTAAATTTGGGGAGTCTACAGCAGTGCTTGCGGGCAATTCACTTTTGACAATGGCATTTGAAATTTTATGTGATCCAAATTTAAAATTAAAAGAAAAAGTAAAAATTAACTTAATTAAAAAATTATCAAAATGTTCTGGGCATGAAGGCATTGCAGGAGGCCAGTTTTTAGATCTTAGCTTTGAAAAAAGAAAAGTTTCTAAAAAAAAAATTATAGATATGGAAATTAAAAAAACTGGCAAACTTTTTAGTTTTTGTGCTATGGTTCCGGTTATTATTAAAGATAAAGATGTTAAAGTAATTAATTTTTTCCAAAAAATGGGATCTGATATTGGTTTATTATTTCAGATTGCTGATGATTTGATAGATTATAGAGGATTAGTTAAAAAAGTAGGAAAAAAAACAAAAAAAGATCAAGGAAAAGGTAAGGCTACACTTATAAGTTTGTTAGGATATAAAAAAGCTGTTAAATATAGTGATAAAATTCAATCGAAGATTGTTAAAAATTTAAAAAAATATCGACTAAAATCTAGTAATATTAATGAAACATTAAGTTATATTTTAGCAATAAGTAAATGACAAATAATTATAAATATTTAAAAAATATAAATTTTCCATCAGACATAAAAAAACTTTCAATAAGTGAATTGAAAAATCTGTCTGATGAAGTTCGAGAAGAAATGATAAGCGTAGTTGCTGAAACAGGAGGACACCTAGGTGCAGGTTTAGGAGTTGTAGAATTAACAGTTGCATTACATTATATCTTTGACACACCCAATGACAAATTAATTTGGGATGTTGGGCACCAAACATATCCACATAAAATTTTAACAGGAAGAAAAGATAAAATTAGAACTTTAAGACAAGGAAATGGACTTTCTGGATTTACAAAAAGATCTGAGAGTGAATATGATCCATTTGGAGCTGCCCATAGCTCTACATCTATTTCCTCTGCATTTGGAATAGCAATTGCCAACAAGTTATCTAACAAAACAAACAATGTAATTGCGGTAATTGGAGATGGAGCAATAAGTGCAGGAATGGCCTATGAAGCAATGAACAATGCTGGGGCTTCAAAAACTAAAATGATAGTTGTTTTAAATGATAATGACATGTCAATTGCAAAGCCTGTAGGTGCAATGAGAACTTATCTAGCAAAATTGCTTTCAGGTAAAATTTATTTTAGTTTAAGGGAAATATTCAAACTTATTGTTTCTATTTTTTCAAAAAGATTTAGCGTTAAAGCTGGTAAAGCAGAAGATTTTTTACGATCTGCAGTTACAGGTGGAACTCTTTTTAATTCTTTAGGTTTTTATTATATTGGTCCAATAGATGGTCATGACCTTGATGCTATTCTGCCAATTTTAAAAAATGCAAGGGATTCAAATTATCAGGGGCCTATAATGATTCATATAAAAACAAAAAAAGGAAAAGGTTATTCATATGCTGAAAAAGCAAATGATAATTATCATGGAGTCTCAAAGTTTAATGTAAAAACTGGGGAACAGCAAAAATCTATTTCAAACTTACCTTCTTATACAAAAATTTTTGCAAATACTTTAGTTAAACATGCTGAAAAAGACAGTAAAATAGTCGGTATCACAGCAGCTATGCCTGGAGGAACAGGATTAGATATTTTTGCTAAGCATTTTCCAAAAAGAATGTTTGATGTTGGAATAGCTGAACAACATGCAGTTACTTTTGCTGCTGGTTTAGCAACAGAAGGATTTAAACCTTATGCTGCCATTTATTCTACATTTTTACAAAGAGCTTATGATCAAATAGTACATGATGTAGCCATTCAAAGTCTTCCTGTTAGATTTGCAATTGATAGAGCGGGCCTAGTTGGAGCTGATGGACCAACGCATGCTGGCTCATTTGATATTACTTACCTGTCAACCTTACCAAATTTTGTTGTTATGGCAGCGAGTGATGAGTCTGAGCTTGTAAAAATGATTAATACCTCAATAGATATTAACGACAGACCATGTGCCTTTAGATACCCAAGAGGAACTGGAATAGGGGTAGAACTACCATCAATTGATGAAAAATTAGAAATTGGAAAAGCGAGAATAATCATAGAGGGTAAAAAATTAGCAATACTAAATTTTGGCACAAGACTAGGTGAATGTTTAAATGCTGCTGAAAATTTAAAAAAAAAAGGAATCAACATTACCGTCGTTGATGCAAGATTTGTAAAACCATTAGATGAAAATTTAATATGGCAAATAGCCACTGATCATGAGGCGCTTATTACAATAGAGGAAGGTTCTATTGGTGGATTTGGTTCTCATGTATCAAATTTTTTATCTCAAAAAAACTTATTAGATAAAGGTTTAAAATTTAGATCGATGATTCTCCCAGATAATTTCATAGATCAAGATAAACCAGAATTAATGTACAAGTTAGCTGGATTAGATTCTCAATCAATTCAAGAAAAAATTTTAGATCTTCTTAATTCAAATATTATTTTACAAAAACAAAAATAATTATTAACTACATTGAGCTTTATTCATTAGATAGTGATCTAATAGTACACAATTTAGCATAGCCTCACCCACAGGGACAGCTCTTATTCCTACACAAGGGTCGTGTCTTCCCTTAACAGAAATAGATGTATTTTTTCCATACTTATCTATTGTTTTTCTACTTTTTAAAATTGAAGAAGTTGGTTTAACAGCAAATGAAACTATAATTTCTTGGCCCGTAGAAATTCCACCAAGAATTCCACCAGCATTATTTGAGTAGAATTTTAATTTTTTACCTTTCTGTGAAATTTCATCTGAATTTTGTTCACCAGTTAGTTGTGCAGAATTCATTCCAGATCCAATGTTTACACCTTTAACAGCATTAATGCTCATCATCGCGGAAGCTATATCCATGTCTAGTTTAGAATAAATTGGAGCTCCAAGACCAACAGGAACACCTCGGGCCCTTACTTCAATAACGGCTCCACAAGAAGAACCTGATTTTCTTATACTTAATAAATATTTTTCCCATAATTTTATGATTGATTTATCAGGACAAAAAAATAGATTTTTTTTAATTGTTTTATCATTCCATTTTTTTACATCACAGCCAAGTATTCCTAATTGAGTAACGGCGCCAACTACTTTAAATTTTTTTCCAATTTTATTTTCTAAAACTTTTTTTGCTATTGCCCCTGCAGCAACTCTAGCTGCTGTTTCTCTGGCTGACTGTCTTCCACCACCACGATAATCCCGAATCCCATATTTTTTAAAATATGTTAAATCTGCATGGCCTGGTCTAAATTTATTTTTTATAGTTTCGTAGTCTCTTGATCTCATATCTTTATTATAAATTATTAAAGAAATTGGCGTCCCAGTTGTTTTTCCTTCAAATATTCCTGATAAAATTTGAACTTTATCATCTTCTTTTCTTTGAGTGGTAAACTTAGATTGGCCTGGTTTTCTTTTATTTAGTTCTATTTGAATATCTTGCTCTTTTATACCAATATTTGGAGGACACCCATCTACTATACACCCTATTGCTGGACCATGAGATTCTCCCCATGTCGTGAAGCGAAATATCTTTCCAAAAGTATTAAATGACATTATTTATATTATATAGATTATTTTGTTAAAATTATGAATCAAAAAAACTCACTAGGATTGAATAGTTGCTTTTTAGATATAAATGACCCAATTGAATTGTTCAAAGTATGGATGCAGGAAGCAAAAAATAATGAACTAAACGATCCAAATGCGCTTGCATTAGCAACTTCTGATAAAAAAGGCATTCCTTCAGTTAGAATGGTTTTGCTAAAAGATTTTAGTAAAAATGGTTTTATATTTTATACTAATTTGGAGAGCCAAAAAAGTAATGAGATAAAAGGCAATCTTAATGGAGCCATGTGTTTTCATTGGAAAAGTCTTTTAAGACAAGTAAGAGTAAGTGGAACATTATCTAAAGTTGATGATAAAACTGCAGATGAATATTATAATTCAAGAGGATATGATAGTAAAATTGGAGCATGGGCCTCAAAACAAAGTTTAGTTCTTAAAGATAGAAAACAACTTTTTAACTCGATAGAAGAATTTAAAAAAAAATATCACGATAAAAATAATGTTCCAAGACCTTCTTATTGGTCTGGATGGAATTTGTATCCATTAAATATAGAATTTTGGTTAGATGGTGAAAATAGAATTCATGAAAGATTAAAATACAGTAAAGAAAAAACTGGCAATTGGAATAAAAGCTTATTAAGTCCTTAAAAATTTCTTTCTAAACTAAAAGAGGTTAAATTTTCTAAAATTTTCTTTTCTTGGGAATCTTCAAAAACACTTAAAGAGTTTGATGCAAGATTGATAAAATATTCTGCTTTTTTATAACATAGTTTAATGATGTTATATTTATTAATTAAGTTTAATGTAAAAGAAAGATCATCTTTAGATCTTACAGTCTGTTTAAAAATATTTTCCAATTTTTTTCTCTCAAAATTATTTATTTTTTGAAATAATAAAATTATTGGTAAAGTAATTTTACCTTCAAAAAAGTCTTTTCCAATTTTTTTTCCAAATAATTTTAGTTCTGAATTATAATCTAATGTGTCGTCTGCTATTTGAAAAGTTAGACCAAGATTTTTACCATAGAAATCTAAAGCATCTTTTTTTTTGTTTTCTTTATTAGACAAAATAGCACCAACTTTTGTTGCAGCTGAAAATAGAGTGGCAGTTTTAGATGAAATTATTTTTAAATAGGTTTCTTCAAGCATATCAATTTCACCTTTGTGTTGTAATTGTAATATTTCACCTTGAGTTATCTGCGATGAAGTAGAAGATAAAAGTTTTAATATTTCTAAATTTCCATCTTCAACCATCATTTCAAAACACCGGCTTAATAAATAGTCACCAACTAAAATTGAAGATTGATTACCCCAAATTGAATTTAACGTTTTTTTACCTCTTCTAATATCGCTAATATCTATTACATCGTCATGCATTAGAGTTGCACCATGAATTAACTCTACACAAGCTGCTAAATTAATGTCTCTACCACCTTTTGAATAACCACATAATTTTGAAGAACCAAGTGTTAAAAGAGCTCTTAATCTCTTTCCGCCAGTTTGAACATGATATTCAGTCATTTTTTGAACTAAATTTACGTTGCTATCAAGTTTTGTTTGTATTTTTTCTTCAACTAAAACCAATTTTTCATCAACAGAATTTTTTAGATCAAAATAAGAATTATTTATTTGATTTTTAAGTTGGATAACTGTTCCCATAAATTTAAGTTAGTATAATTAAGTATTATTTATTACTTATCAATTGACGCACCTTAATCTTCAACTATAAGTAGACTTTATATTAAATCAAAAACTATATAAGGATTACCGATGTTTTCTTTTTTTAAAAAAAAAAAAATAATTGCTCATATAAAACTTAATGGAGTAATCGGTAATGTAGGTAAATTTAAACAAGGAATAGACTTCTCTGGACAAGAAGAAACTATAGAAAAAGCATTTTCATTAAAAAAAGCCCAAGCCATTGCTATTACAATAAATTCACCAGGAGGGTCTCCAGTTCAATCTCATTTAATTTATAAATTTATTAGAGAACAAGCTAAAAAGAATAAAAAAAAAGTTATTGTGTTTGCAGAAGATGTTGCGGCATCAGGAGGGTATTTAATAGCCTGTGCCGGAGATGAAATTTATGCTAATTCAAGTTCAATTATTGGCTCTATTGGCGTAATATATTCGTCATTTGGTTTTACAGAGCTAATAAAAAAAATAGGAGTAGAAAGAAGAGTCCATACTGCAGGCAAAAATAAAAGTACTTTAGATCCGTTTCTCGATGAAAAAAACGAAGACATTGAAAGACTTAAAAATATTCAATTAGACCTCCATAAAGACTTTATTGAGGTTGTTGAGAATAGCAGAGGATCTAAACTTAATAAATCTGAAATTGAATTGTTTTCAGGAGAATTTTGGTCTGGAAGCAAAGCTAAAGAACTTGGGTTAATAGATGGACTAGGTAATGCAAATGAAATTCTAAAAAAAAAATTTGGAGATGATGTAGTTATTAAAAAATTTGAAAAATCCAAAGGCTGGCTGAGTAAAAAAATTTCTTCAAGAAGTCAAATGGACCAGCTTATAAATATTTTTGAAGAAAGATCTATCTGGCAAAGATATGGTTTCTAAAAAAAAAATAATTAAAAAACCTAAGTTTCAATCATTTCAGGATACAATCTTGAATTTACAAAAATATTGGAGCAAACAGGGATGTGTTGTTTTGCAACCCTATGACATGGAAGTTGGAGCAGGAACTTTTCATCCAGCTACCACATTAAGATGTTTAGGATTTAAACCATGGAAAGCAGCTTACGTACAACCATCAAGAAGACCAACAGATGGAAGGTATGGAGATAACCCAAATAGACTTCAACACTACTATCAATTTCAGGTATTGATTAAACCTTCACCAAAAAATATTAAAAAACTTTATTTAAATAGTTTAAATAAGATAGGTATAAATCATAAAGAACACGACATTAGATTTGTTGAAGATGACTGGAAAAGTCCAACTCTAGGAGCGGCAGGTCTTGGATGGGAAGTTTGGTGTGATGGAATGGAAATTACACAATTTACATATTTTCAGCAAATGGCTGGTATTGAGTGTAAACCAGTTTCAGTAGAGCTTACTTATGGCCTTGAAAGAATTTGTATGTTCACACAACAAAAGAAAAATGTATTTGATTTATTATGGAATGATGAAGAAGTAAAATATAGAGATGTATTTTATCAGTCTGAAAAAGAATTTTCAGCATATAATTTTGAATATGCAAATACAAAAAACTTATTTAAAATTTTTGATATGTTAGAAATGGAAGCCAAGTCTCTTGTAGAAAAAAAAATATCACTACCTGCTTATGATCAATGTTTAAAAGCAAGTCATGTTTTTAATATTTTAGATGCCAGAGGTGTTATTAGTGTTGCACAGCGTACAGGATACATCCGTAGAATTAGAGATATCACAAAGGGTGTTGCGGAGGTTTGGCTAAGCAGTCAAACAGAATAATGGCAGAGTTTTTTTTAGAACTTTTTAGTGAAGAAATACCAGCTAATTTACAAAGAAATGCTAGAAATACTCTTTTAGAAAATTTTAAAAAATTATTTAATGATAAACAAATAATATTTAAAAAAAACACTTCTTATTCCACCCCTAATAGGCTTATAATTTTATTTGAAAGCTTAGCTAAAGAAACAAATCTAAAGGCAAAAGAAATAAAGGGACCAAATATAAATTCCCCAGAAAAAGCATTAGAAGGATTTTTAAGATCTAACAATATAGACAAAAGTGAGATCTATCAAAAAAAAATAGAAAAAGAAGAATTTTATTTTTTTAAAAAAGCTGCAAAAAAATTAAAAACAGTTGATTTGCTTCAACAATATGTTCCAAAAATATTGAATGAAACGCCATGGAAAAAGTCAATGAGATGGGGAAATTTTAGTCTTAATTGGGCAAGACCATTAAAATCAATATTGTGTATTTTTGATAATAAAAGTTTAGTTTTTAAATTTCATCACTTAGAATCTTCGAATACTACTTTTATTGATAAGGAATTTGAAGATAAAAAAAAGATATTTAAAAGTTATAAATATTATAAAGATTATTTTAAAAAATCAGGAATAATTATAGATCAAAATTTAAGAAAAGAATTTATAAAAAAAGAACTCCAAAAAATTGCTAAAAGAAAAAATATTGTTGTAGAGATTAATAACAAACTTTTAGATGAAGTTACCAACATAGTAGAACAGCCAACTATTTTAGTTTGTAAATTTAATCAGAAATTTTTAAAAATACCAGGTGAAATACTGATTGTTACTATGCAATATCATCAAAAATATTTTCATACCCTTGATCAAAAGGGAAATATTACTAATGAATTTTTAGTAGTTGCTAATAACAAAGATATAAAAAATTTTATTAAATTAGGAAACGAAAGAGTTGTAGAAGCAAGACTAAGTGACGCCCAATTTTTTTGGGAAAAAAATAAATCACAAAATTTAGTTAAACAAGTTACAAAATTAAAAACAATGAGTTATTTTAAGGGACTTGGAACTTATTTTGATAAAATTCAAAGAATGAGAAAGTTAGGAGGAGTGATTTCAGATGAATTAATAATTAACAAACAAAAAGTAGAACTAATGGCCTCTATCTGTAAAGTTGATTTAATTTCAGATATAGTTAGAGAATTTCCAGAACTTCAAGGAGTTATGGGTGGATATTTTGCTGAGGATCAAGGTTTTGATAAAGATATATCTTTAGCAATAAGTGAACATTATTTACCCTCAGGATTAGATAGTAGAACTCCAAAAAAACCTTTTAGTATTACATTAGCCTTATCTGATAAGCTGGATACATTAGTTGGTTTTTTTGGAATTGATCAAAAACCTACAAGCTCAAAAGACCCTTATGCTTTAAGAAGATTAGCGCTTGGTGTGATTAGATTATTAATAGATAATAATAAAGAATTTAAGTTAGGAAATTTAATAAACTATTCTTCATTTCTTTATGAAGAACAGGGATTTAAATTTATTAATATTAATTGGAAAAAGGAACTAATAGATTTTTTAATAGAAAGATTAAAATATTATATGAAAGAAAAAAATATTCGCTCTGATATTATTGATTCGAGTATAAATTTGCTTGGAGAGGATAATTTTACAAAAATTTATAAAAAAGCATTAACACTAAATAAAGTTATAAATAAGGAAATTGGAGTCGATATAGTCTCTAGTTATAAACGAGCTTCAAGTATTTTAGAAAGTGAATTAAAGAGCCAAGAGCTAGAACTTTCAAATACAACAGATCCTGGTATTTTTAAAAATGAATATGAAAAAAATTTATATAAAAAAATTAAGGAATTAAGTAAGTATTTTACTAGTATTAATAAGGATGAAAATTATGACTTAACTCTTATTAATCTGGCATCAGCTAAAACTGTTATTTTTGAATTTTTTGATAATGTAATTGTTAATGAAAGTGACAAAACTATAAAAAAAAATCGATTGGAACTTTTACAAATGTTATGTAAAACCTTCGAAAAATACATGAATTTTTCTAAAATTGAGGGCACTTTGTGAAAAAATTAATTTTAAACTTTAAATCAAAAGATTTAAAAAAAATAAAAGATCCAAAAAAATTTTTAGGAGGCAAAGGTGCAAACCTTTTTGAAATGGAAAGAATGGGTTTGCCAGTTCCACCAGGATTTACAATTTCAACCAATGTTTGTGAATTATTTTATAAAAATAAAAAGAAATTAAATTCAAAAATTTTATATAATATAAGGCATGAGTTAAAAATTATTGAAAAAGAATCTGGAAAAAAATTTGGCAATTTAAAAAACCCTTTATTAATTTCTGTTAGATCTGGAGCAAGAGTTTCAATGCCAGGAATGATGGATACAATTTTAAATCTTGGATTAAATGATAAAACAGTTTTGGCGTTAGCTAAAAAAACTTCAAATATCAGATTTGCAAAAGATAGCTATAGAAGATTTATTCAAATGTATAGTAGCGTGGTAATGGGAGTAGAGAGCTATAATTTTGAAGAATTAATAGAAAATTATAAACTAACCAAAGGTGTATTATTAGATACTGAGCTGGATGAAAATGATTGGGATGGTTTAATTAAGGATTTTAAAAATATTGTAAAAGAAAAAACTAAAAAAAACTTTCCACAAAATGTTTTTGATCAATTGTTTGGAGCTATTAGTGCTGTATTTTTATCTTGGGAAAGCAATAGGGCAAAAGTTTACAGAAAAATAAATCAAATTTCTTCAGATTGGGGTACAGCAGTTAATGTTCAATCAATGGTATTTGGAAATATGGGAAATGATTGTGCAACAGGTGTTGTGTTTACAAGAAATCCTTCTGACGGAACAAATGAAATTTATGGCGAATATTTAATTAATGCACAAGGAGAAGATGTTGTTGCTGGAACAAGAACTCCTCAATATATCACAAAAAAAACAAAAAAAAGAGCAGGAGCAAAAGAACTCTCAATGGAAGAATCAATGCCAAAAGTATTTAATCAATTAAATAAAATTCTAAGAACATTAGAAAAACATTATAAAGATATGCAAGATGTTGAGTTCACCGTAGAAAATAAAAAACTATGGATGTTGCAGACAAGATCAGGAAAAAGAACTTCAAAATCAGCAGTTAAGATTGCTGTGGATATGGTTAAAGAAAAACTGATTTCAAAAAAACAAGCTGTAACAAGAATAGATCCAAATTCTTTAGATACTTTATTACACCCAACTCTTGATGAAAAAAGTTTTATAAATGTTATAGCAAATGGATTACCTGCCTCACCAGGTGCTGCAAGTGGAAAGGTTGTTTTTTCCTCAGATGAAGCAGAGAGATTAAACGGAATGATGCAAGATACAATTTTAGTAAGAATTGAAACATCACCAGAAGATATTCATGGAATGCATGCTGCAAGAGGAATTTTAACTGCAAGAGGTGGAATGACAAGTCATGCTGCAGTTGTAGCCAGAGGAATGGGCAGACCATGTGTTTCGGGTTCAAGTGAAATTGACATAAATTATGATAGTAAAACTTTTAAGACATCATCTTTAGAGGTTAAAGAAGGAGACATAATCACAATAGATGGCTCATCTGGAAGAATTATTTTAGGAAAAATTCCAACAGTTAAACCAGAAATTTCTGGAGATTTTTCAAAATTAATGAGTTGGGCCGACGGGTTTAGAAAACTAAAAGTAAGAACAAATTCTGAGACACCACTTGATACAAAAATTGCAAGAGATTTTGGAGCTGAGGGGATAGGACTTTGTAGAACAGAGCACATGTTTTTTAATGAAGAAAGAATTTTATCAGTCAGAGAAATGATTTTATCTAGAACAATAGAAGATAGAAGCAAAGCATTAGAAAAGCTTTTGCCTTATCAAAAAAAAGATTTTATTGAAATATTTAAAATAATGAATGGATTGCCAGTTACTGTAAGATTGTTAGACCCTCCTTTACATGAGTTTCTTCCTAGAACAGAAAAAGAAATTAATGAAGTTGCAAAAGCAGTTGACTTACCTTTAAAAGAAGTTGAATCAAGAATTAATGAATTATATGAACAAAATCCAATGTTAGGACATAGGGGATGTAGATTGGGAATTTCATTTCCAGAAATTTATGAAATGCAATGTAAAGCAATTTTTGAAGCTTTATCAGAACTTAAAAATAAAAAAATAAAATCGGCTTTTCCAGAGATCATGATACCCTTAGTATCCACTGAAGCTGAAATAAGAATAATGAAAAATCTAGTAATAAGAGTGGCCAATCAGGTTCAAAAGGATCACAAAGTTAAAATTGATTATTTAGTGGGAACCATGATTGAGTTACCAAGGGCAGCTTTAAAAGCAAAAGATATAGCAAAACACGCAGACTTTTTTAGTTTTGGAACTAATGATTTAACCCAAACAACTTTTGGAATAAGTAGAGATGATAGTAGTAAGTTTTTAAATGATTACATTGAAAATAAGATATTCTCAATTGATCCATTTGTTTCAATTGATGAGGGTGTTGGTGATTTAATAGAAATGGCTGTTGAAAAAGGTAAAAAACAAAACAAAAAAATTAAGCTTGGAATTTGTGGAGAGCATGGAGGGGATCCAAAGAGCATTAAGTTCTGTTCAGATATAGGTTTAAATTACGTTTCATGCTCACCTTACAGAGTACCAGTTGCAAGACTAGCTGCTGCTCAAGCTGAGCTCTCTAAAAAAAACTAAATTTCTAATTTTAAATCAATAGCTGGTGCACTGTGAGTTATGCTGCCAATAGATATTCTGTTAACTCCTGTTGCTGCAATTTTTTTAATTGATTTTAAATTAACATTTCCTGAAGTTTCTGTTTCGTAATATTTCTTAGCTATTTTAACTCCAGCTTTAAGATTTTTAATATTCATATTATCAAACAAGACTGTATTGAATTCCAAACCTATTATTTGCTTAAGTTGATTTAGATTATCAACTTCAACGGTAATTTTTTTACCTTTTTTGTTTTTTATAGCCAAGAAAACTAAAGTTTTGATATCAGAGCTTGCTATATGATTATCTTTAATTAAAAATTCATCACTTAGGTTAAACCTATGATTTACTCCACCACCTAATCTTACGGCATATTTTTGTATAACTCTTAAAGTTGGAATCGTTTTTCTTGTACAACAAATTTTACAATTTTTTTTGACCAATTTAACAAATTCGTTAGTTTTAGTAGCAATACCGGATATATGACTTATAAAATTAAGAGCAACTCTCTCACCTATTAATATGTTTTCAGCCTTACCCTCAATTGTTGCTATTACATCACTCTTTTTAACTATTGAGCCTTCTTTTTTTTTTACTATAAATTTTATTTTTTTATCTATTAATTTGAAAGTTTGTTTTGCAAATTCTAAGCCACCAATGACAGCTTTTTGATTTGTAATTAATTTAACTTTTATAATCTTTGTATTTTTAACTAAATTTGAAGTGATATCACCAGAGGGATAAAGGTCTTCGTTTAAAGCGAGTTTGACAGTATTATTAATATAATAATTGCTTAATTTAATTTGAGACACTTCTATTATCTGCCAATTGTAGTCATTCTTTCAACAGGTATTCTAGCTTTTCTCATTGTCTCTTCTTCCATTATTATTTCACCAGTTTCATTTTCTAAACAGTTTAGAATTTTCGGAAGTGTAATTCTTTTCATATGAGGACAAAGGTTACATGGTCTAATAAACTCAACATTTGGATTTTCTACTTGAATATTATCACTCATTGAACATTCGGTAACCATCATTACTTTCTTTGGTTGGTTGTCTTCAACATATTTAATCATTCCTGAAGTAGATCCAGCAAAATCACTAGCCCTAATAACATCCGGTGGACATTCTGGGTGTGCTATTATTTTAATTCCAGGATTATTTTTCCTAATATCATGAATTTCTTTTTCATTAAATTGATCATGAACCATACAAATTCCTTTCCAGGCAATAATTTCAACATCCGTTTGAGAAGCAACAAATTTTGCTAAATAATCATCTGGTAAAAATATGACTTTTTTTACTCCTAGTGATTTTACAATTTTTACTGCATTTGCTGAAGTGCAACAGACATCAGTTTCAGCTTTTACCTCAGCAGATGTGTTAACGTATGATACAACAGGAACACCTGGGTATTTTTCTTTTAGCAATCTTACATCTTTCCCTGTAATTGAAGAAGACAAAGAACATCCAGCTTGCATGTCTGGTAATAAAACTTTTTTACTTGGATTCATTAATTTCGCTGTTTCAGCCATAAAGTGAACTCCGGCCATAACAATTATATCAGCCGATGTTTTAGAAGCTTCAATCGCTAACGCTAAAGAGTCAGCTGAAAAATCTGCCACACCATGGTAAATCTCAGGAGTCTGATAATTGTGAGCAAGTATAACTGCATTCTTTTTTTTTTTTAATTGGTTGATTCTATGAATATATGGAGCGTGGGTAGACCATTCAATTTCAGGCAATACTTTTGAAATTTTTTTATATATAGGGTCTGTTGCTTTTTTAACTTCAGCTGTAAATTCCATATTAACTAAATCTATCAACTTGTAGATTGATTGTCATTCACTTATTCTGTCACAGATCGATGTCTCACTTTAGAATTAACTCTTAAACTTTTATATTTTTTCATAGAAATATTAGCTAATATTAAATTAGGATCCAAAAAGGTCTTAGATAGCTTAATTTTTTTAAATGATTTAAATGCAAAAATTGCCACAGGTAATTCTGTGCACCCCAGTATTATTTTTTTACACTTCATTTTGGTTAAATAATTAATTGCAGGTTTTATAACTTTTTCTGCTTCTTTTATTTTGCCCATTTTCACATATTTTATTGCTTTATTAACGGACTTTATTTGTAAAGATATTTTAGGGGCAATTAATGTAAAATTTTTATCAAAAAATTTATTATATACCCCAGTTTTTAATGTACCTTCTGTTGCGAGAAGACCTATTTTTGAATTTTTTTTACAATTTTTTTTAGTATGAAACCAAACTTCTTTTGGCATGTTTATTATTGGAATTTTAATTTTTTTTTGTAGATCATCATACCAAAAATGGGCTGTATTGCATGGAATGACGATAAACTTACATTTACTTTTTTGGAGTGAAAAACAACCTGCAATTAAACTTTTTAAAACTTCTTTATATTTTTTTAATTTTTTTGGTCTTCTAAAATTAATTGAAGAAGATTTTTCATTATCACTAATTGATTCAGGCCTTCCTGGGATATCTGACTTATTATATAAAATGAAAAGAGGATATTCTTGATCAATTTTACCTCTATTAATCATTGCTAGTTTGTTGCAGAAATCAAGGCCAGCTTGAGTACCCATTCCTCCTAAAATTCCAATCATAATTATTTAATTTTTTTAAATTGATCTAGCATTATTTTTTTAAATGAGCTTGTTGATACCTCTCATAAAAACTAGAATTAAGCAACCATCTTTCGTGTATGAAGAATGTTGTGAGCCAGGTTCAAAAGTTACAAAATCTCCTTTTTTAAAAACTTTATTATCTGGATCAATTAACTCACCATCTAGAATTAAAAATTCTTCATAATTGGTGTGTTCGTGAGGCAAACTTTTTGCACCTGGGTCCATTTTTAAAAGATAGGATCCTTGACCACCATTTTTTCTGTCATAACTAATTTTATGCCAACTCATTCCTTCAACTACCGAACCATAGTTATTAAATGGTTCAAACTTGACATTATAAAGATTAGTTATTTTTCTTTTATCCATATAAATAATATATTATTTAATTATTAATTTATTAGTATGCAAGATATATACGTAGGTGATATAGGGAAAGGGTTTCCTTTAGTTTTGGTTCATGGTTTTTTAGGGTCATCTAATATGTGGCAACTTCAAATTGAACATTTAAAAAAATATTATAGAGTTATTACTCCAGATTTGCCAGGTTTTGGAAAAAGTAATAAAGCAAAATCATATAAAAGTATTAACGCAATGGCAAAAATAGTCTTAGAATGTTTAAAAGAAAAACAAGTAGAAAAATTTTATTTACTAGGTCATTCAATGGGTGGAATGATAGTTCAAGAAGTGGCTAAATTAGCAGGAGAAAAAATTGTTAAATTAATTTGTTATGGAACTGGACCTGTTGGCTATATTCCAGGTAGATTTGAAACAATCGACACATCTAGAGAAAAATTGAAAAAAAATGGTTTAGAGATAACTGCACACAGCATTGCAAAAACTTGGTTTGTTAAGGAAGATAAGGCAAAATATTTTTATCTTTGTGATGATGCAGGAAAAGCTACAACTATAGAAGCAGCTGATAATTCCTTAATAGCCATGAAGAATTGGAGTAGTTTGGATAATTTAGAAAATATTAAAAGTCCTACTATGATTATATGGGGCGACCAAGATAAAGCTTATAATTTTAATCAAGTTGATACTTTAAATAAAAATATTGCCAATAGTGATCTTAGTATTTTTAAAGGATGTTCACATAATGTCCATTTAGAAATGCCCGATGAATTTAACAAATGTATTATTGATTTTTTAGAACGATAAACAAAAATTTACCTGTAATTAGACCTAGATCTTTATTATTTTATTAATTGTGAAAGTAAGGAAATACTAATGCCTTTAGTTTTTTCAATTTAAATCAAAAAGAATCTCTCTATCTATTGTTTTTTATGAGTGTTGTCGAAAGTAAAAAAAAAGTATAGGTAATTTTTATAATGAGTTTTATTATATTAGGTTTTTTAACTGGAATAAGTTTAATTTTAGCAATAGGTGCTCAAAATATATTCGTTATAGAACAGGGCCTTAAAAAAAATTTTGTTTTTTTAGTTTGTTCTATTTGTGCCATATCTGATTTTTTTCTTATTTTTCTAGGTATTTTTCTTTTTGAATATTTTAAAAGTTTTTTTAATCATACAATTGAGTTTATTTTTAATTTGCTCTTATTGGTTTTTTTACTGCATTTTATATGGAATAAAATTAAAATTAGTAAAAAAAAAGTTTTACTTACTGTTGGAAAACAAAAAGATTCTTTGGTCAAAACTTTACTTAAAACAATGGGATTTACCTATTTAAATCCTCATGTTTACTCAGATACAGTTTTTTTTTTAGGAAATTTCTCTAAAGATTTTTTAATTGAACAAAAATATTATTTTGGAATAGGGGCATCTATAGCTTCTATTTTTTTCTTTTTTTTAATAGGATTTCTATCTCAATATTTTTCAAGATATCTTCAAAATAAAAGAGTTTGGAAGGTAATAAATTTTACCATTATTTCTTTTATGTCTTTTCTTACTTTATTGGTATTGGCTGAAATTCTTAATTAGAAATTAAAAAATTAATTTAATTAATAAATCTCAGCCAATAGATATTATGAAAGATTATGCAGATTTTAAGTTAACTGCAGCAGGACCTTTTTGACCATCTTCAACGTCAAATGTTACTTCTTGACCTTCTTCAAGTCCGTTCAGACCTGCATCTCTTACTGCAGATGAATGAACAAACACGTCTTTTTCTTTATCTTCTCTTTCAATAAAACCAAATCCTTTGGTAGCATTGAACCATTTTACTTTTCCTTTTAGACTCATATTTTTTACTTTTTTTTAGTGTTAACATTTATTACTTATAATTAAGTAATGTGGACGTTGTTTAGATTAATTGAGGTTTTGTCAACTTAAATTTATCCAATCAGGCTTTATAATTTTAACTGTTGCACTAATGGTGTTATAAATAGTGGTAAAGTTAAAATTTTCAGTTGTAAACTTGATTAATGCAAATGGATATTCCTTATTAATTAAGACTTTTCCAATATCCTTATTATTAAAAAGAATAGTATCATCTACATTAATTTTTCCTGAGATTATCTTGATTGGCAATAATCTTTTAGATAGTTTATTTTTTAATTTAATTCTTGATGTATTCTCTTGACCAACATAACAACCTTTTTTAAAGTCAATTCCATTTAACTCTTCAAAGTTACACTCTATACCAAATAGTTTATTTTGTAGCATATTCATATTTTTTTGGGGAATTCCAAGTGAATAACTAAATTCATAATATTTTTCTACATTAGAACTTTTTAATTCTAATTTTTTTAGTGATAAATATAACTTTTCTAAATTAATTATTAATCTTCCACCAAGTTTTTTATGTCTTGGATCTAATAAAATTGGATCTTCCCTGTATTTGAACGTATTTCCTATAATATCTTTAGAATCATTAAATGATTTAAACTTTTCAAAATTAAATGCAGCAACCACAAACTCATTACTTAGATTCATTATTTCAACATCTGATCTAAGTTTATAAATGTTCAGCTGTTTAAAAAGTCCGTCAGCCTGTACTTTTTCACAATCTAAAAAATATCCAGTTTTATGTTTTATGATTATAAAATCATAAAGAAATTTACCCTGAGGAGTCAACAATGAAGCGAAACAGCTATTAGTTTCATTTACTTTGTTTATATCATTAGAAATAAGGTTTTGTAAAAACTCTTTACTATCACCACCATTGATGAAGAGAATTCCTCGATCTTCTAAAATGTACACATCATTAATATTCATAATTGATTGATATTCATTTATAATATAATTACTTTTCTATTAAATGTTAGATTTAATCATTAAAAATAGTTTTTGTTATATAGACGCTGATCTTAAAGATAAAGATATTGGAATAAAAGAAGGTAAAATTGTAGAAATTGGTAAAATTGAAGCTAATTCCAAAGATATTTTTGATGCAAAAGGATTAACAGTTTTACCTGGTTGTATAGATACACAAGTTCATTTTAGAGAACCAGGATCAACAGATGTAGAGGATTTAGAATCTGGAAGTAAAGCTGCAGTTTTAGGTGGAATAACTTCTGTATTTGAAATGCCCAATACAAATCCCCCCACATCGAATCAAACTGAATTTAATAAAAAACTTAGTTTAGCTAAAAATAGAATGTTTTCTAATTATGCTTTCTACTTTGGTGCAACTCCTCAAAATATGGAAGATTTAAAAAATGTAGATAAACTTGAAGGATGCTGTGGAGTAAAATTATTTGCAGGTTCTTCTACAGGAAATCTTTTAGTTAAAGATGAACAAGATATAGAAAAGGTTATTTCAAATAGTTCTAAAATTGTTTCTATTCATTCAGAAGATGAAGATATTCTTAATCTTAGAAAAAAATTTATAAAAAAAGGCGATGTCAGTTCGCATCCTTTTTGGAGAAACGAAGAATGTGCAATGTCATCAACTAGAAGAGTAGTTAAGATTGCAGAACGCTATAATAAAAAAATACATGTGTTACACGTTACCACAAAAGAAGAAGTGGAATTTTTATCAAGGTATAAAGGAAATGTAAGTTTTGAAATTACTCCTCAACATCTCACAATAAATGCTCCTGAATGCTACAATAAACTCGGATCCCTTGCTCAAATGAACCCTCCGATTAGAGATCAAAAACATCAAGTTATGCTTTGGAAAGCAGTTAAAGAGGGTGTGGCAGATATAATTGGTTCAGATCACGCCCCACACAGTTTAGAAAACAAAAAGAAAGAGTACCCCCAGTCGCCTTCTGGAATGCCAGGTGTGCAGACTCTCATTCCTATCATGCTTAACCATATTAATAATAACAAGTTAACATTGGAACAATTTATAAAATTGGTTTGTGAAAATCCAGTAAGAATTTTTGGAATCAAAAATAAAGGTTACATTAAAGTAGGTTATGATGCAGATTTAACCATCGTGGATATGAATATGAAAAAAGTTATTAAAAACGATTGGATTGCAAGTAAATGTGGCTGGACGCCATTTGATGGTTATGAAGTAAAAGGTTTTCCATTAGGAACGATTGTAAATGGAAAAGCAATTGTTTGGGACGGTAAGCTTATCGAAAAAGCGAATGGTAAACCGTTAAGATTTTAATTATTTTAAAGCTGCTTTAACTATATCCTTGCCTGGCTTACCTAAAAGCGTCTTTTTTGCTCTTGTCCAGGTTCTTTTATTCCAGCAACTCCAACGTTGCATCACAATAAACCCAGAATTAAAATTAATAATATTTTTTTCATTTTAGTATGTTGTGTTTTTTTAAATCCCCTTTAATCTCGTCTAATATAGCGGGGTCATCAATGGTTGCCGGCATTTTATATGGCTCATTATCCGCGATTTTCCTCACTGTTCCTCTTAATATTTTACCTGATCTTGTCTTAGGAAGTCTTTTTACAACTATTGTAACCTTAAATGCAGCGACTGGTCCAACTTTATCTCTAACCATTTGCACACATTCTTTAGTGATAGTTTCGTTATCTTTATCAACTCCAGCTTTTAATGTGATTAATCCTATTGGTAATTGTCCTTTTAATTTATCTGCAATTCCTAGTACCGCACATTCAGCAACAGATTGATGTTCAGATAATACCTCTTCAATTGCTCCTGTTGAAAGTCTGTGTCCTGCAACATTAATAATGTCATCAGTTCTAGACATAATCCAAACATAACCATCTTCATCAATGTGTCCTGCATCATAAGTTTGATAGTAACCAGGGTAATTAGTCATATAAGTTTCTTTATATCTTTTATCAGCATTCCATAATGTTGGAAAAGTTCCTGGAGGAAGAGGCAGCTTAACCACCACGTCTCCCATTTCGTTGGGTTTAGCTAAAGTTTGATCTGGTTTAATTATTTTTACGTCATAGCCTGGGACAGCTTTACAAGCTGAACCGTATTTTGTTTTCATCATTTCTATTCCTGTGCAATTAGCACTGATTGCCCAACTCGTTTCAGTTTGCCACCAATGATCAATTACTGGGACTTTTAATAATTTTTCAGCCCATTTTATTGTATCTGGATCCGCTCTTTCACCTGCCAAAAATAAAGATTCAAACGAACTTAAATCATATTTAGAGAAAAATTTTCCCTCAGGATCTTCTTTTTTAATGGCTCTAAAAGCAGTTGGGGCAGTAAAAAGAGATTTAACTTTATAATCTGAAATAATTTTCCAAAATACTCCTGCATCTGGAGTACCAACAGGTTTTCCTTCAAATAAAACAGTGGCACAACCCTTAAATAGAGGAGCATAGACAATGTATGAATGGCCTACGATCCAGCCAATATCACTAGCTGACCACCAAACATCATCAGCGTCAATATTGTAAATATTTTTCATTGTCCATTTAAGAGCAGCAATATGACCCCCAATGTCTCTAACAATCCCTTTTGGTAGACCAGTTGTACCTGATGTATATAAAATATATGCAAATTCGTTTGAATTCATTTCAACGCAATCAACATTTTTCGCATTAGATAATAACTCTTCCCAGCTTATTTCTTTTGGTGATTTAAGTTTTACTTCATGGCCTGTTCTTTGAAATAAAATAAGTTTATCAATTTTGTGTGAAGCTAGTTTCAGAGCTTCATCAACCAATGGTTTATACTCAATTGTTCTTCCTGGTTCAAAACCACATGAAGCTGTGATTAAAACTTTGGCTTTACTATCATCTATTCTATTAGCTAATTCATTTGAAGCAAAACCTCCAAATACTACAGAGTGGATTGAGCCTATTCTTGCACATGCAAGCATAGCAATAACAGCTTCAGGAATCATTGGCATATAAATAATGACTCTGTCTCCTTTATTTATACCTTGATTTTGTAATCCACCTGCAAACTTTGAAACTTTGTCTCTTAACTCTTGATATGTAAATTTACTTTTGTTACTTGTTATAGGGCTATCATAGATTAAAGCAGTTCTGTCACCTCGACCTTTATCAATATGAACATCTAATGCATTATAGCAAGTGTTTGTAACACCATCTTCATACCATTTATAAAAAGGGGAGTTAGATTGGTTTAGTATTTTTGTTGGTTTTTTAAACCAGAAGATATCGTTAGAGACTTCTTTCCAAAAAGTTTCAGGATTTTTTATAGAGTTTTGATAAATTTCTTTAAAATTTTTACCCATTTAGTTTGATTCTTTTTTAAAGTTTTTATTAGTTTGTTAAATTTTTAAATTGTATTTAAAATTAAAAAGTCAGTAAAATCAATATAAATTGAGGGAAAAAAGTTTCTTTAATTAACTTTTTTTTTTGCTATGATTCTATTCCTTAAGCTTAATTAATTTTATAATTGTAGTTTAAAATTAGATTAAAAAAAATTAACTAAAAAAAGAAGGAGCTTTAATGAAAGAATTGAAAATGTTTGCTCTTTCAATCTTAATTTTAATTGGTTTATCTGGTGTTGCAAGTGCAGAAATTGAATCTTTTGCTCCTGGAGACTTTGTTGGATTTTCATTTTGGCTTGTGTCAATGGGATGTTTAGCGGCTACAGTATTTTTTTTCTTAGAAAGAGGGTCTGTTGCACCAGCATGGAGAGTCTCAATAACTGTGGCTGGATTAATAACTGGTATTACCTTCGTGCAATATATTTTTTTGAGAAATATATGGATAATGACAGGTGACACACCAACGGTGTACAGATATGTTGATTGGTTCATTACAATGCCACTATTGATATTAGAATTTTATTTTGTTTTATCTACAGTAAAAAAAGTTCCAGGAGCAATTTTTTGGAAACTTTTACTAGGATCGGTAATAATGCTAATTGGTGGTTATTTTGGAGAAACAGGATATATCCCCCCAATGCTAGGATTTGTTATATGGATGGCAGGATGGATATACATTTTATATGAAGTGTTTTCTGGAGATGCAGGTAAAATGGCCGCAAAAAATGGAAACAAAGCACTTGTTACGGCTTTTGGCGCGATGAGAATGATAGTGACAATAGGTTGGGTAATTTATCCTTTAGGATATATTTTTGCTGGAATTGAAGCCAACTCATTAAATATTATATATAACGCAGCTGATCTTTTAAATAAAATTGTATTTGGTTTAATTATTTGGGTTGCTGCAGTGCAAAATACTAGTTCTAGAGCCAAGTAACTTCAAACTTTAAATTAGAGGACATGGGACCATTAATTACTTGCCCTATTTTTTTTAGCCTTTTATAAAGAATTAAATGCCTAAAATTACTTACATGTCTTTTGATGATAAAACTAGTAAAACTATAGAAGTAGCTAATGGTTTAAGTGTTATGGAGGGAGCTGTACAAAACAATATTCCAGGAATTGATGCAGATTGTGGAGGAGGAATGGCCTGCGCAACCTGCCATGTTTATGTCAAAGAAGAATGGTTTGATAAGCTTAAAAAAAAAGAAGATGGAGAAGAAGATATGCTAGATATGGCTTTTGAACCAAATAAATTTAGTAGATTAAGTTGTCAATTAATAGTTTCAGATGAATTAGAAGGCTTAGTTGTAAGGCTTCCAAAAAAACAAGGCTAGATGAATAATACAGATGCATTAATAATTGGAGCAGGTCCAACAGGATTGTTTTGTGCTCACCAATTAGGTTTAATAGGATTAAATTGTGAAATAGTAGATAACTTAGATAAAGTAGGAGGTCAATGTATTGAACTTTATCCTGATAAACCAATTTATGACATTCCTGCAATACCAGAGTGTACAGGAGAACAGCTGACTAATAATTTAATTAAACAAATTAAACCCTTCAATATAAAATTTCATCTGGATGAAAGGGTTCAAGAAGTTAAAAAAATAAATGAAAAATGGCTGGTAAAAACAAGTAAAGGTACAGAATTTAATACACCTAATATAATTATTGCTGGAGGAGTTGGTTCTTTCGAACCTAGAAAATTTGCACCAAAAGAATGTGAAAAATTTGAAAATAAATCATTATTTTATTCTGTAAGAGACAAAATAATCTTTAAAAATAAAATAATTTCTATATTTGGTGGGGGTGATTCAGCATTAGACTGGGCTATAGAGTTATCAAAAATATCTAAAGTTATTTTGGTTCATAGAAGAGATGAGTTTAGAGGAACACAACTAAGCATAGATAAAGTGAAAGAGCTAAAAAAATTAAAAAAAATCCAAATATTTACAAAATATCAGTTAAATTCTATTGAAGGTGACAAGGAAATTAAATCTATAACTATTAAACATGATGATGAAACAATAAAAAAAATTGAAACTAATTATGTTTTAGGTTTTTTTGGGTTAATTATGAAACTAGGTCCAATAGAAAATTGGGGCTTAAATTTAGATAAAAAAAGAATACCTGTTAATACAGAAAATTTTGAAACCAATCAAAAAGGAATTTTTGCAATTGGAGACATTTGTTCTTATCCAGGTAAACTTAAATTAATTCTTTCAGGATTTCATGAGGGTGCATTAGCAGCAAGAGGTTGTTTTAAGTATGCACGACCTGATGAAAAATTAAGATTTGAATTTACAACAACATCAAAATCTGCTCATGAAAGACTTGGTGTTAAAAAGTGATAGAACTTTTAACAGCAGATACTCCAAATGGTAAAAAGATTTCAATTATGCTTGAAGAAATTGATTTTGAATACAAAGTTACAAAAATAAATCTTAACCCTGGAGGAGAATTTTCAAAGGGTGAACAATTTAATCCTGAATTTAGAAAAATTAGTCCTTTTAGTAAAATTCCAGTAATTATTGATCATGAAAATAATAAAGAAGCTGTTTTTGAATCTGGAGCTATTCTTATATATCTCGGAGAAAAAAGTAATAAATTTTATGAACAAAAAGATAGAATAAAAATTAACCAATGGTTAATGGCTCAAATGGCTTATGTTGGTCCAATGCTAGGACAACACCATCAATTTCATCGTTATAATTCTGGTAAGGATAAATGGGGTGAGGAAAGATATTTTAAAATAACTAAAACTATATATGGCGATTTAGATGAAAGATTAGCTAAATCAAAAAATCTTGCTGGAGACAATTATTCAATTGCGGATATTGCAACTTTTCCGTGGATAGCAAGACATGACTGGCATGATATTGGTCTTAAAAGTTTTAAAAATTTAACTAGATGGTATTTAGAAATTTCTAAAAGAGAATCTGTAATTAAAGGTTACGATCTTTTAAAAAATGGGGTTGAAATACCCAAACCTTAAACATCAGCATAAACTTTTTCTTCTTTTTCATGTTTCTCTTGAGCTGATATGCTAAGGTCTGCAACGGGCCTAGCCATTAATCTTTTAATGCCAATAGGCTCTCCAGTTTCATTGCAAAATCCATATGTTCCATCTTTAATTCGTTTTAAGGCTTGATCAATTTTTGAAATAAGTTTTATCTGCCTATTAATAGCTTTCATTTCAACCGTCTTATCGGTGTATGAACTGGCCTGATCTACAATATCAGCTGAAACACTATTATCATCTAAAGAACCATTATACAAAGCTTCATTATTTGCTCTTATAATTTCAGCTTTCCATTCTGAGAGTTTATTTTTAAAAAAAGCTTTATGTTTTTCACACATATACTTTTCAGTAAGTTTTGGTTCGTATGTTTTTGAGATTTTTACCATTTATTAAATCTAGAATTGCAGGAGTATATTCAGCAATTAATTGGTGTCAAGAAAGCTTAATTCGTATAAATTTCATGAAATGTTAATTAATAAAAGAAAAATCAACAGTTTATTTTATATATTTATTTTAACTCATTTAATTATTTGGACTTTAGTTCCTACATTAACTAATCAAAATTTACCGTTAGATACCATTGAGGCTCTGGCTTGGGGAAGTAATTTAGACTGGGGATTTAATAAACATCCTCCAGCAAGTGCATTTTTTGTAGAAGTTTTTTTTCAAATTTTTAATAATAATGATTTTGCTTATTATCTTTTAAGTCAGTTATTTATTATAATTGCTTTTTTTGCCGTTTGGAAGCTTTCATGTGAATTTTTTAAAAATAAAACTTATTGTTTTTTATCTGTTTTAATTTTAGAGGGAATTTTTTTTTATAATTATACTACTCCAGAATTTAACGTATATATATCCAAAATACTTTTTTGGAGCCTGACAGTTTTATTTGCATGGAAAACTTATAATGAAAACGACTTGAAGAACTTTATTATACTAGGAATTATTTCTGCAATAGGTTTTTTATCTCATTATTTATTTATTTATTTGCTTTTAAGTATTGATCTATTTTTTATTTATATTTTTTTTATAAAAAAGGAAAGAAAATTTAACTTTAAATATGTTGTTACACTTGTAATATTTTTATTAATTATTTTACCACATTTAATATGGTTAAGTAATAATGAATTTGTTACTTTAACCTATGGTATACATAGAACTAATTTAGAAAATTCAAGTATATTTAATCACATTCAATATCCATTGACCTTTTTTTTTAAGCAAATTGGTATACTGATTCCTTTTTTTATAATTTTATATATGACAGTAGAAAAATTTCAATTTATTAAATTTAATATAAAAGATAAAAAAATAGTTTTTCTTTCTTTCGTCAATTTTGTACCTTTAATATTAATTTTTTTCACATCTTTAATTTTAGGAGTCAAAATAAAAACAATGTGGATGGCACCTTTTTATTTATTTAATGGTTTATTTTTTATTTATTTTTTCCGAAAACAAATAAATATAAAAAAGTTAAAAAGATTTTATATATCATTTATGTTTTTTTTTATTTTATCACCAATTGTTTATTTATCTGTCTCTATTACTCAAGATGATAAGAGAACAGACTATCCAGGAAAAGAAATTGCATACTTGATACAAACTAGATGGGATAAAAATTTTTTGAATGATATATCGATAGTTATAGGAAATGAATGGCATGCTGGAAATCTTTCTTATCATTTAGTATCAAGGCCCATATGGTTTAATGAAAGTATTCCAAGTGATTTTGAATATAGTGGTGGAGTTATCTACATAGGAAATAAAGATGCTTTAAAACAGATTTGTCCTGGAATTTTCGGATCTATTAATCGTCAAGGAATATGTATGATTGGTAGTAAATGAATAAAATAAAAATAATAATACCCATATATAATGATTGGAAATCAGTTTTTAAGCTTTTAGAAAATATAGATATACAAATTAATGGTTTAGAATTTGAGATTTCAGCTTTAATCATTAATGATGCTTCAACAGAAAAAAGACCTAGTAATACTTATGTTTTTAATAATTTAAAGTCAGTTCAAGTTATTAATATGAAAAAAAATAGAGGTCATGCGAGATGTAATGCCGTTGGGTTAAAATATATTAGTGAAAGAGAAGATTTTGATTATGTGATCCCTATGGATGGGGATGGAGAAGATAGACCTGAAGAACTAAGTTTATTTATTGAAAAGCTAAAAAATTATCCAGATAGAGTTATTACAGGTGATAGAACTAAAAGATCAGAAGGATTTGTTTTTAAATTTTGTTATTTATTTCATAAATATTTAACCTTTGTATTTACGGGCCAATCTATAAAGTATGGTAATTATACTTGCCTTCCTAAATTTGTAGTTAATAAAATGGTTAATGAAGCGGCTACATGGAGTAGTTTTTCAGGATCATTGAAAAAAATAGTGAAAGACAAAACATCCATTTCCTCAATAAGAGGAAAACGATATTTTGGGCCATCTAAAATGAGTTTTGTTAATTTATTAAAGCACTCTCTTTCAATCATTGCCGTTTTCAAAACAACATTATTAATTAGATCTGTATTGTTTTTAATTGCTTATCTATTTTTAGTCATAGGAAAAATATCGGTCATTACATTAATACCAGTCATAGCAGTTATGATGATGATGATTTCAGTAATTGCTTTGTCTAGGAGAGAAAATATTTCAGAATTTAATAATTCTTTAGAAAATATTGAGAGTATAGATAAAATTAAATGAAAAAAATAATTATAAATAGAAGAGAGTTTTTAAAGACTTCTTTATTCTTATTTAAATCAAATAGCTTTTATTATTGGTAATGAATGAAAGTCAGCTGTATCTATTTTTGAAGAGTGATCTCTTCTCATATTCCATTTTTTGTTAACTCCAGCACTCGCTAAACTTAGTGTTGATCGACCATACCTATAATTTGTACTATCAATAGACCTCATTAAACCTTTAATTTTCTCATCTTTTTCTGACGAGAATAAATTTTTACTACCCTCTGAACCAGTTAAGCCAGTCAATGTTATTCCAGCTTTTTGATATCTGTATCCATTTATAAAAATTTCGTTTAATGCAACTAAAGCAGTTTTAACTATTTCGATACTATTGTTAGTAGCTATTGGAAAATCTATAGTTTTAGCATTTGAGTAATATACTCCTCTATTTTGAAAAGGACTTGTTCTAACAGAAACGGTTATTGATTTTGCAATTAAAGATTCTGATCTAATTTTTTCTGAAGCATTTAAACAATAACTAGCAACTGCTTCTTGTAGTTCTTGAAATTTTTTAACTCTTGTACCAAATGATCTTGATACAACACAGCTTTTTCTTTTTGAAGTTTTGGCTTCTAATGGAATACAAGGCATACCTCTAAGCTCTAACGCAGTCCTAGAACTTAAAACATTAAAATTTTTTTTAATCCAAGTGTTTGACATATTCTTTAACTGTTTAGCATTATAAATTCCATTTTGATGATAAAATTTGGTAAGTTGTTTGCCAACTCCCCATACATCATTGATATCTATTTTTTCTAATAGTGGATCAATATTTTTAATATCTATTAAGTTGGTTACACCAGATTGTTTTTTCTTAGCTATATGATTTGCAATTTTACTTAATGTTTTAGTTTTTGCTATACCAATACTAGTTGGAATCCCTGTCCACTGTAAAACAATATTTCTAATCTCTTTTCCAACATCTTCAACTTCATTATCTGGATAATTACTTAAATCTAAAAAAGCTTCATCAATAGAATATATTTCTAATTCAGAATTAAATCTTTTTAAAGTTCTCATTACTCTTCTAGATAAATCTCCATACAAAGAATAGTTTGAAGAAAATACATAAACTTTATTTCTAAGTATTATATCTTTAGCTTTAAAATAAGGTTCTCCCATTTTAATACCAAGAGCCTTTGCTTCTGTAGATCTTGATATGATACAGCCATCATTGTTAGATAAAACTACGACAGGTTTGTTTGTAATTTTTGGATTAAATAATCTTTCACAAGAAACGTAAAATGAATTACAGTCAACTAGTGCTATTTTTTTAGTACGTAGAATGGATGACATAAGTCACAACCCCCCAGATGAATATGTTAGATTCATCACTAATAATTATTTTGTCTTCAATATTTTTTGAACCTGATGTTAAAAATTGACCATCTTTAGATTTAACAAAACTTTTAACAACTAATTCATCATGAACATTTGCAACTACTGTTGAAAAATTTTTAGGGTTTAAACTTCTATCAATAACTAATAAGTCACCATCATAAATACCAACATCGGTCATAGATCTTCCTTGAACTCTAATAACAAATGTTGCTGGAACGTTTTTGATTAGATGAATATTAAGATCCACATCTTCTTCTATGTAATCTGTTGCAGGAGAAGGGAAGCCAGCACCAGCTTTATGTAGGTAAAAGGGAATATTTAGTTTCATGTTCTTACTTTGTTCTTATTATTAGATCAAATATACAGTATAGTCAATAGGTTGTATTTTGAGTCTGTAACTGAATCAAAAGTGAATCAAAACATGAACATCCAAACTACATTTTGTGCACTTGTGGATAACTTTAACCAGAGATAGTTTAGATTTCATATTAAAATGAAAAAAATTCTATCAATCATAATTTTAGGTTTGATTATAACCTCTAAAGCTATGGCTTACGAAGAAGCAAACTATAAGATAGTAAAAAAAAATGAAGTTTATGAAATTAGAGAATATTCTGATCGTATGGCCATCGAAACAGAAATTTCAAATCAAGGTAGTAGTTTTAGAAAATTGTTTAATTATATCTCTGGTAATAATGAGGCCAATGAAGAAATTAAGATGACAACACCGGTCACCCAAATAAAAAAAAGAGGAAACATGACTATGCAATTTTATTTACCTTCAAAATTTAACAAAGATAATGCACCAAGTCCGTCTAATTCAGATGTAAAAATTTTAAATATTAAAGGCGGCTATTATGCGGTTATTATATATTCAGGAAGGGCTTCTGATAAAAATTTTATTAAACATAAAAGTATTTTAGAAAATGAGTTAAAAAAAGATAATATATCTATTTTGAGTCCACCTATTAAAGCAACTTATAACAGACCTTTCACCCTTCCTATGCTTAGAAGAAATGAGGCAATGTTTGAGATTAATACAAAAAATAAAGGAGAAATATAAATGAAAAAACTAGCATGCCATTGTGGAGGGGTAGAAGTAGAAATAAATGTACCTAATAATTTAGAAAAAGTTTTAAGATGTAATTGTTCAATTTGTAAAAGAAAAGGAGCAATCATGTCTATGGTTAAAAATGAAGATTTTACAATTATTAAAGGTGGAGATAAATTAAAACTTTATCAGTTTCATTCAAAAGTTGCGAAACACTACTTTTGTTCTAACTGTGGAATTTACACACATCATAACCCAAGAGCTAATCCGGCTATGACAGGATTTAATCTTGGATGTGTAGATGAAATAAACACTTTTGAATTAGAAAATGTTGCAGTCAATGATGGTCAAAATCATCCTCTTGATAAAAAATAATTTTTTATGCAAGAAGCCAACGATTGTTTTGCTAAAGTAAAAAAAGATTGTCTTAAATTTATCTCGTCTCAAGAAACAAAGAAGGATAAATTTAAGAATAAAGAAAAGATGATTAAATCTTTTTTAATCCCTGTAAGCTTTTGGATATCAAAAAGAACTAACAAAAACAAACCACTCATAATAGGTTTAGCAGGTGGGCAAGGCTCAGGTAAAACGACCATCTCATCAATTCTATCCATAATCTTAAAAAAATATTTTAAATTAAATGTTTTTAAAATATCAATTGATGATTTTTATAAAACAAGAAAAGATAGAAAATTATTATCAAAAAATAAACATCCTTTATTAATGACAAGAGGGGTTCCCGGAACCCATGATATTGACCTGATGTTAAATTTTTTTAAAAAAATTAAAGATAGAAAATTTAAAACCCTACAAGTTCCTAAATTTAATAAAGCTACAGATGACCGTTGCCCAAAAAGTATGTGGTATAAACTTAAATTAAGACCCGATGTAATAATATTTGAAGGTTGGTGCGTTGGAGCCAGAGCTCAAACCAGTACACAGCTTAAAAAACCAATTAATCCACTTGAGAGAGTTTATGATGAGAGTGTTAAATGGAGATCCCACGTTAATAATCATTTGAATTCAAAATATAAAATATTATTTAAACAGTTGGATGGCTTGATATATTTAAAAGCTAAAAACTTTAGTTTATTAAGAGGTTGGAGATTAAAACAAGAGAGAAAACTTTGGACACAGACAAAAAATAAGAAGAATTTGAAAATTATGAGCACTGGTGATGTAATAAACTTTATGCAAACTTATCAAAGAATTACTCAACAAATGTTTAAAGATGCGTTAAAAAGCTCTTCTATAATTATGAATTTAAATAGCAATCATCAAATTCAATCTATTAGATTTAAGAAATAATGAAAAAAATATTTTTATTATTATTGCCATTAGTTTTGATAAGCCAAAATGCTTTTGCTGTAACTTTGTCAGAAGCATTATTGCAAGCTTACATTAATAATCCAGAATTAAATGCAGAAAGAGAGAATATTAAAGTTTCTAAAGAAGATTTGAATATATCAAGAAGTGAATTTTTACCTTCGGTTACTATTTCTGGAACAAAGAGCAAAGAAAATACAAAAAAACTTACCAATAAATCTGGAGGTGATGCATCCAAAACTGATGTAAATCCTTTAACTCAATCATTAAAAATTGAACAAACATTAATTAATTTAGGGCGAAGTGCAGATTTTGAAAAAAATAAAATCGGAATTAGCCTTGCAAATGCTAAATTATTAAAAAAAGAACAAGAAATTTTATTAAAAGCAATTGAAGCTTATACTGGCTTAATATTAGCTAATAAAAAATTTCAAATTAATCAAAGCAACTTAAATTTATTAGAAAGACAGGTTGAAACAGACCAGGCTAGATTAGAACGAGGACAAATCACCTTAGTTGATTTAGCTCAATCAGAAGCTTCGTTAGCTGGCGCTCAAGCTAAGTTTATTGAATCTAAGAATGAGATTACTACAAGTAAATTAAATTATGAAAATATAATAGGACCAATTTCAAAGATAAACTCTTTAGATAAAAATCCTAATATGAACTTTGTTCTTCCAAATAGTTTAGATAAAGCAATAAAAATTTCAAAAAATAATAATCCAGATTTAATTATTTCAAAATTTGAATATGAACAATCTGAAAAAGACGTTATAATTGCTAAAGCAGAATTGTCTCCTTCAGCAACACTATCATTTGAAAATTCTAGAACTGAAGATTTTAGTTCAACATATGATGAACGTGATAAAAATATTTTGAAGGCAACTCTATCTTGGCCAATTTATTCTGGTGGAAAAAATAGAGCATCGTTAAATAAAAATAAGAATTTAAAAAATAGAAAAAAACTACTTTTTGATAATGCTCTTAAAATTAATGACACAAATGTTTCTAGTGCATGGTCAAATTTACAGTCTTCAAAAAGTTTACTAAATTCTGTAAGATCACAAGTCAAAGCAGCGGAAATTGCTAATGAAGGAATAACTGTTGAGTATGAGTCAGGGTTAGGCAGATCTACATTAGATGTTATTCAATCAAATTCTATTTTATTAAATTCTAAAATTAGCTTAGCTAACTCAGAAAGAAACCATCTTTTAGCTCAGTTTAAATTTTTACAGTCAGTTGGACTTTTAAGTAATAGCTATTTAAAATTGCAGTAATAACATTCATTTTTTAACTAAAATTAATAGTTATTGCTAATGAGAACAAAATGTGTACATTTAATTGAATGATTCGAATATTAATTATTTTAAAAAAAGAGGACAAAAATGAATAAAAACAACCTAAAAGTAGTGAAATCTTCTAAAAATCAAGAAGCAGAAGATAAAGAAAAAAATAAAGCTTTAGAAGCAGCAATTAGCCAAATTACAGATAATTTTGGAAAAGGTTCTGTGATGAAACTTGGTCAGCAAACGGCTATGGATATAGAGTCTATTGCAACTGGATCATTAAGCTTAGATTTAGCACTTGGGATTGGTGGGTTACCTAAAGGAAGAGTTATTGAAATTTATGGACCAGAATCTTCAGGAAAAACAACTTTAGCTTTACAGGTTGTAGCGGAAGCTCAAAAAGCTGGGGGAATTTGTGCATTTGTAGACGCAGAGCATGCGTTAGACCCTGTTTATGCAAAAAAACTTGGAGTGAATACAGAAGAATTATTAATTTCACAACCTGATGCAGGTGAACAAGCTTTAGAAATAGCTGATACATTAATTAAATCAGGTTCTATTTCAGTGCTGGTTGTTGACTCTGTTGCGGCACTAACTCCAAGAGCTGAGATCGAAGGAGAGATGGGAGATCATCATGTAGGTCTTCAATCAAGATTAATGAGTCAAGCTTTAAGAAAATTAACAAGTTCAATTTCAAGAACTAACACTATGATGATTTTCATTAATCAAATAAGAATGAAAATTGGGGTAATGTTTGGAAGTCCAGAAACAACATCTGGAGGAAATGCATTAAAATTTTACTCATCTGTACGAATGGACATTAGAAGAATTGGTGCAATTAAAGATAAAGATAATATTATTGGAAACTCAACAAGAGTAAAAGTTGTTAAAAATAAAGTAGCACCACCGTTTAAGGTTGTTGAATTTGACTTAATGTACGGAAAAGGAATAAGTAAAGTTGGAGAATTAGTAGATCTTGGAGCAAAAGCTGAAATTGTAGAAAAAGCTGGAGCTTGGTATGCATATAAAGGTGAAAAGATTGGGCAAGGTCGAGAAAATGCTAAAATTTATTTAGAGCAAAACCCTAAAATTGCCGCAGAAATAGAAATGGCAATAAGAGAAAAAGCTGGGGTAATATCGAAAAAGATTGAGGGCAATCCACTTGATCCAGAAAAGGCTGCAAAAGATCAAATAGAAGATCCTAAGGTGGAAAGTAAAGAAGAAAAAACACCACCATCTAAAAAGAATTAGTTAAAGTCATCTTTGATTATTAAAAGGCGTTTAATTTAAGCGCCTTTTTCCCCCACACTTATCTAGACATCAAATAAAAAAGCTGTATTTTAAAAATATGGCAGACAAAACGTTAAACGAAATTAGAGAAACGTTTCTAAATTATTTCGAAAAAAATGATCATAAGATAGTAGAGTCAAGCAACTTAGTTCCTAATAACGATCCAACATTAATGTTTGCTAACTCTGGTATGGTCCAATTTAAAAATGTTTTTACTGGTTTAGAAAAACGAGATTATATAAGAGCTACCACTTCTCAAAAATGTGTAAGAGCAGGAGGAAAACATAATGATTTAGAAAATGTTGGATATACACCTAGACATCATACATTTTTTGAAATGTTAGGTAATTTTTCATTTGGAGATTATTTTAAAGAACAAGCTATTGTTTATGCCTGGGACTTAATAACTAAAAAATTTGGTATAGATAAAAACAAAATTTATGTAACTGTGTATAATGAAGATGAAGATGCATTTAATTTATGGAAAAAAATAGCAAATCTAGATGACAATCGAATAATAAAAATATCAACATCAGATAATTTTTGGTCTATGGGAGAAACAGGGCCTTGTGGTCCTTGTTCTGAGATATTTTATGATCATGGAAGTCATTTAAAAGGAGGATTGCCCGGAACTAAAGACCAAGATGGAGATAGGTTTATTGAGATATGGAACTTAGTTTTTATGCAGTTTGAACAAGTTTCAAAAGACAAAAGAATAAACTTGCCAAAACCCTCTGTAGATACTGGCATGGGGCTTGAACGAATTGCAGCTTTGTTACAAGGTACTTATGATAATTATGAAACAGACCATTTTAAAAAATTGATTCTATCTACATCAAACACAGTTAATATAAAACCTGATCAGTCAAACATTTCAAGTTTTAGGGTAATTGCTGATCATTTAAGAGCAAGCTCATTTTTAATTGCAGAAGGAGTTCTGCCATCTAATGAAGGAAGAGGTTATGTTTTACGAAGAATTATGAGAAGAGGCATGAGACATTCTCACTTACTTGGAGCTAAAAAACCAATTTTTTATAATATTTTTAAAACTCTTTTAGAAGAAATGTCAAATAGTTATCCAGAATTAAATAGAGCTCAATCATTAATTCGAGAAACTTTAAAAATGGAAGAAGAAAAATTTTTAATCCTTTTAGATAGAGGAATAAAAATTTTAAATGATGAAATTAAAAAAATTGATAAAATTTTACCAGGTGATGTTGCATTTAAATTATATGATACTTATGGTTTTCCTTTAGATTTAACAGAAGATGTTTTAAAAAATAAATCTTTAAAAATTGATCATAAAAAATTTCAATCTTTAATGAAAGAAAGTAAAGAACTTGCAAAAAAAAATTGGAAAGGGTCTGGAGATAGCTCTGTTGATCAAATTTGGTTTGAAATTAAAGATCGACTAGGTTCAACAGATTTTTTAGGTTATGAAACTAATAAAGCGGAAGGTATAATTTTATTGTTATTAAAAGATGGCAAAGAAGTTAAAAATTTAAAAGACAATGAAGTAGGAGTGATTATTACTAACCAAACTCCTTTTTATGGTGAGTCAGGTGGTCAAGTTGGTGATACAGGAATAATTTCTTCAGAGAACTTTGAATTTAAAGTTTCTAATGTTCAAAAAAAATTAGGTGACCTATTTGTTCATTATGGAAAAGTTAATAGGGGAAAAATTAATTTAAAAAATAATGTTGAATTGAAAATTGATGTTGAAAGAAGAAATAATATTAGGGCATACCATTCGGCGACACATTTACTTCATGAATCTTTAAGAAGAGTTCTAGGCGAGCATGTTACACAAAAAGGTTCCTTAGTAGAATCAGACCGTCTAAGATTTGACTTTAGTCATATGAAGCCAATATCTAAAGATGAGATCTTTGCAGTTGAAAATTATGTTAATTTAATGATAGAAAAAAATTCTGAAGTAAAAACTAGAATTATGACACCAAAAGAAGCTGTTGATAATGGTGCATTAGCACTATTTGGGGAAAAATATGGTGAGGAAGTAAGAGTATTATCCATGGGAGATGAAGAAGATAAATATTTTTCAACAGAGTTATGTGGCGGAACGCATGTTAGAAAAACATCAGATATTGGTAAATTTAAAATTATAAGGCAATCTTCAATTGCCTCAGGTGTTAGAAGAATTGAAGCTTTGAGAGACAAACAGCTAGATAATTATTTAAATAATATAAAAAAAAGATCTGGTTTATCTAACCATAAAAATGAAGAAATTATTAAAGAATTATCTAAAAATATAGTAAAATTAGGTGGAAAACTAAAAACTGATAATAAAAATCAAAATGATTTAATAAAAGATTTAAGTAAACAACACGACCAGCTTCTAGTTCAATCTATTTTAAAAGATAAATTTAAGAATATTATTAAGGATCATATTGTTAATAAAATAAAAGTTAGATTTCAAAAAATTTTAGAACTTCCATTTAAAGATCTTAGAAAATTAGTTGATGCTGGAAAAAAAGATTTAGAAGACGGGATTATAGTTGTTTATGCAGTAAAGGATAACAAAATTGGTTTAGCTATAGGAGTAACTAGCAACCTAATAAGTAAATTCGATGCAGTAAAATTTGTAAAAATTGGATCAGAAATTATTGGTGGAAAAGGAGGAGGAGGTCGTGCCGACTTTGCCCAAGCTGGGGGAAATTTAGTTGATAAAATAGAAGATTCTTTTGAAAGTATAAAAAAATTAATTAATTAAGTTTCTTTTTAAGCCTTCCATCTAGTTCATCTAAGAATTGACTCGTAGTTAAATATTTACTTGATGGACCAATTAATATTGCAAGATCTTTAGTCATTAATCCATTTTCAACACAATCTATACAAACTTTTTCTAAAGTATTCGCAAATTTAATTAACTCATTATTACTATCTAGTTTACCCCTATGAGCTAAACCTCTAGTCCAAGCAAATATTGAAGCAATTGGATTTGTAGATGTTTCTTTACCTTGCTGATGCACCCTATAGTGTCTAGTGACTGTTCCATGCGCAGCTTCAGCTTCCATTATTTTTCCGTCTGGTGTTAGCAATACGCTTGTCATTAATCCTAATGATCCATAACCCTGAGCCATAGTATCCGATTGAACATCGCCATCATAATTTTTACAAGCCCAAATATATTTACCACTCCACTTCATTGCACAAGCAACCATATCATCAATTAATTTATGTTCATAAGTAAGGTTGTATTTTTCAAAGTCTGATTTAAATTCTTTTTCAAATATATCTTGAAATATATCTTTAAAACGACCATCATATTTTTTTAAAATTGTATTTTTAGTTGACAAGTAAACTGGCCATTTTTTTATTAAGCCATAACTAAAACAAGATTTTGCAAAGTCTTCAATAGATTTATCTAAATTGTACATTGAAAGAGCAATCCCAGGACCAGGAAAATTAAAAACTTCATATTTCAATTCATTTTCTCCATCTTCAGAAGTCCATTTAATTTCCATTTTTCCTTTTCCTGGTACTTTAAAATCTGTTGCTCTATACTGATCTCCAAAAGCATGTCTACCAATAACTACTGGATCAGTCCAAGATGGAACAAGCTTTGGGATATTTTTACAAATAATTGGTTCTCTAAAAACAGTTCCTCCAATAATGTTTCGGATTGTTCCATTAGGAGATCTCCACATTTTTTTTAGGTTAAACTCTTCTACTCTACTTTCATCTGGAGTTATCGTTGCACATTTTATTCCAACACCAATTTTTTTTATTGCACTTGCAGATTCGATTGTTATCTTATCATCAGTTTTATCCCTACTTTTTATTCCAAGATCATAATATTGAATACTTAAATCAAGATATGGTAGAATAAGCTTATTTTTAATAAACTCCCATATTATTCTAGTCATTTCATCACCATCTAGTTCTACGATGGGTTTTTTAACGTGAATTTTGGTCATATTTGAATATAATTATCTTAATAATTGAATTTCACAGTTTTATATACATATTAATAAAAAATTATCAAATAGAAGCTTATGTTAGATAGGGTATTTCCAAAAATTCATTCAGAAGGTTATAAATATATAGCAATTTCAATTTTAATAACTATTTTTTTATATTTTTTTAGCAGTTTTCTAGGATTGGTTAGTTTAGTTTTAAGTGTATGGGTTTATTATTTTTTCAGAGACCCTGAAAGAATATCGATTAATGATGATAACTACTTGGTAAGTCCAGCAGATGGTTTAATTTTACAAGTGGATAAAGTTAATGGACCCAAAGAATTAAACTTAAATGAAAAAAAATTCATAAAAATTAGCATTTTTATGAATGTATTTGACTGTCATGTAAATAGAGTTCCTTGTGGGGGTAAGGTTTCTGAAATTTTTTACAAACCAGGAAAATTTTTAAATGCATCACTAGATAAGGCAAGTGAAGATAATGAGCGAAATTATTATAAAATTATGAATACTCATGGTGAGGACATTATCGTTGTTCAGATTGCTGGTCTAATTGCAAGAAGGATAGTCTGTGAAACATCAAAAGATCAAGAATTGAAGCAAGGCGATAGAATTGGAATGATTAGATTTGGAAGTCGAGTTGATGTTTACTTTGAAAATTATAAACCTTTAGTGAAAGTAAATCAAAAAACAATAGCTGGAGAAACATTATTAGCTAAAAGATAGGTTATGGAACAGCCAAAAAATAATTTTAAAATAGTTTCAGAGAAGAAAGCTAGAATAATTTTACCTAATATGCTTACATTAATAGGTGTATGCATAGGACTTAGTTCTATTAAATTTGCTTTAGATGGAAAATTTGAAATTTCTATAATAGCAATTATTTTTGCTGCACTAATTGATGGTTTAGATGGAAGGATAGCAAGACTTATAAAGGGTACTTCTAGAGTTGGTAAGGAATTAGATTCGCTTACAGACGTAATAAGCTTTGGTGTTGCTCCAGCTTTTATAATGTATTTTTGGATTTTAGATACTCTTGGAAAATTTGGATGGTTATTATGTTTGATTTATGTAGTTTGTGTTACTTTACGATTAGCTAGATTTAACGTTAATTCAAATGAAGAATCTTCCTGGAAAGATAATTTTTTTGAAGGAGTTCCATCACCAGCTGGTGGAATCTTAGTTTTAATCCCACTAATATTTAACTTAAGTGATTTAAATTTTTTTACAGTAAATTATATAGTTATAGTTCCAATATTTTTTATTGTGACTTCTTTTTTATTGATAAGTAAATTCCCAACATATTCATTTAAAAAAATCGTAATTCCACGCAGAATGACAATATTTTTATTGTTTGGTGTAGTTTTATTTTTTGGTTTATTATTAATATATAACTTTAAAGTAGTGGCACTAAGTGGAATAATTTATTTATGTTTAATACCTATAAGTTATTTTCATTTTAGAAAAATGAAAAAAAAAGAAAATATTGATGCTACTAACGAAGAAAATGATAATCTTGAAGACATCTTGTAAATGAAAAAAAATACAATTGTATCATTGGCAGACTCAAATTATTTTGAGTTGTTAAATGAACTAGTTGATTCAATAATTAGATTTGAAAAAAGCAAAGAAGTATCAATATGTGTTTTAGATGCTGGATTAACCGAAGATCAAAAATCAATATTAGCAAGTAAAGTTGATGAGATTAAGCCTGCTGAGTGGGATATAGATGTGCCCGCATTTAAAGTTATAGGTAAACAATGGTTAAAGAGTCAAGTTTCAAGAGCTTTTTTGCCAAAATATTTTCCAAAGTATGAAAAATATTTATGGGTTGATTGTGACGCTTGGATAAATGACTGGAGCTCTGTCGAGTTATATTTTAGAGCTTGTGAAAATGGAAAACTTGGTATTACTCAAACTTTAGGACCTGGTTATAAAATTATTTCCAAAGTAAAATGGCTTTTTGGAAAGTTAGCAATAATTAAATCCCAAAATTTTAAGCATGCTATAAAATCAAAAATAGGTATAGATAAAGCAAGAAAACTTGCATTTGCACCACATATTAACATTGGAGTTTTTTCTTTAGAGCGAAACTCATTAGGATGGAGCATATGGCAAAAAAATCTTGAACAAACATTAAAATCTGGAAATATTTTTGGTTCAGAGGGTTTGGCAATAAATATGAGTGTATATGTAGATAATCTTGAAACTGAATTTTTACCATTAAATTGTAATTGGATTGCAAGCAATCTTCTACCAAAATTTGATGAAAAAAATCAAACTTTTGTTGAGCCTTATCTTCCTAATTATAAAATTGGCATCATGCATTTAGCGGCAGGTATTTGGCAGAATCAAAAAGATATGAGGTTAGATAAAGAAGTAAAAATACAAATTCAAACTCTTCAAAACAATTTAAAATTGAAGAGTTTAAGGTTTGGTCAATAATTGAAAAAAAATAGGATTTCAAAAAATTGGATTAATAATCAAAAAAAAGATATTTATGTTAGGTTGTCAAAAGCTGATGGCTATAGAGCAAGATCTGTTTATAAATTAATTGAAATAGACAAAAAGTTTAAAGTTTTTAAAAATGGCTTATCAGTAGTTGACTTGGGAGCTGCACCTGGTAGTTGGTCACAATATGTAGCTAAAACTGTAAAAAATGGAAAAGTAGTTTCGATTGATTTAAAATCAATTGAAAAAATCAAAAATATAATTTTAATAAAAGGTGATTTTACTGAAAATGAATATCAAGATAAAATTAAACAGTTATTTAGATCTAAAGTTGATGTAGTTCTTTCAGATATGGCAGTAAATACTACTGGAATTAAAAATATTGATGCTATTTATACTGGAGAATTATGCAAAGAAGCAATGATATTTGCAAAGGAAATTTTAAGTAAAGATGGAAAGTTTGTTTCAAAAATTTTTATGGGCTCTACTTTTAATGAAATAATTTTAGAGGCAAAGTTGGTTTTTAAGGAAGTTAAAGTCTTTAAACCTAAATCTAGCAGAAAAAATTCAAAGGAAAGTTTTATTATTTGCAAAATATTAAGATAGGGACTTTTATTTTTAAGTGAATCATATATAAATGATTATGGGTCCCATAAAAGAAGCGCTTACTTTTGATGATATTACAATGTCTCCAAAGTATTCGGAAGTGCTTCCTTCTGAGGTTGATACAGAAATAGAATTATCTAAGAATTTAAAGTTAAAAATACCACTTTTATCTTCTGCTATGGATACAGTTACAGAAGCTAAAATGGCTATAGCAATAGCTAAAGCAGGTGGGATAGGGGTTATTCATAGAAATTTAAGTATTAAAAAACAGGTTTCAGAAATTAAAAAAGTAAAATCAAAAAAATTATTAGTTGGAGCTGCAGTAGGAGCGGGGCCTTTAGAATTTAAAAGGGCAGAAATTATTTTAAAAGAAGGAGTTGACCTAATTGTCGTTGATACAGCACATGGACATAGTAAAAAGGTAGGAGAAATAATAAAGAAAATAAAGGATAAAAAAGATAAAAAAACAACTTTATGTGCTGGAAATATTGCAACTGCAGAAGCTGGAAAATTTCTAATCAAGCATGGAGTAGACATTATAAAAGTTGGAATAGGTCCTGGCTCTATTTGCACGACTAGACTAGTAGCAGGCATAGGTGTTCCTCAACTAAGTGCAATTCTTGAAGTTAAAAAAAGTATAAAAAATAGTAAAGTAAAAATAATTTCTGATGGTGGAATAAAATATTCAGGAGATATTGCAAAAGCACTCGCCGCAGGAGCAGATGCTGTCATGATAGGTTCGCTATTTGCAGGTTCTACAGAAACTCCAGGTAAATTGATTAGTAAAAATGGGAAATTATATAAAAATTTTAGAGGAATGGGATCTGTTGGTGCAATGAACAAAGGTTCTGCAGATCGTTACTTTCAAAAAAAACAAAAAAATTCATCAAAATATGTTGCAGAAGGTGTTGAGGGATTAGTTAAATTTAAAGGAGGTGTGAGTAATATTATTTATAAACTGGTTGGTGGACTTAAATCATCAATGGGATATTTAGGTTGTAAAAAAGTAATTAACTTAAGAAATAAACCTAATTTTGTAAAAATAACCAAAGCAGGATTTTATGAAAGTATGGTACATAATGTTGACGAAGTTAAAAAAGATAGCAGATATTAATGTTAAAAAAATCAAAAATATTATTAATTATAATTATTCTAATAAATTTATTTAATTTTTCATATGCAAAAGAAAATTTATTTAATGAAGCAAAAAAAAAATATGATTTAAAAAAATTTGAAGATTCAAAATTTTTATTTCAAAGAAATATTGTTTTTAATCCAAAAAACGCAAAATCATATTTATATTTAGCAAAAATTTATAATTCTCAAGAAAATCAAAAAGAAGAGGAAAAAAATTTAAAAACTACATTATTGTTAGAAGCTGACAATGAAGAAGCCATGTTTATGTTAATTAATATAGAATTAAAAAGATCAAATTATTCTAAAATAAAAAAATTAATTAAAAATTTTGAAATTATTTGTTCTAAACTATGTAAAAAAGTGAAAAATTTTAATGAAGAATTAAAAAACATTGAACCAAAAAATGAGACTTAACAACAATTTAAATAAGATTTTAATTATTGATTTTGGCTCACAATTTACACAACTAATAGCTCGAAGAATTAGAGAATTTGGAGTTTTTTGTGAAATTATTAGTCATAAAAAAGTGAAAAATAGTAATTTATATTACAGAACAATAGGTGGAATTATATTATCTGGAGGACCTCTTAATGTATATGAAAATGATAAATTTAAATTTGATAAAAAAATTTTTAAATTAGGTGTTCCAATATTAGGTATTTGTTTTGGACACCAAATTCTTTCAAAAGAACTAGGCGGAAAAGTAAAAGAATCAAAGCAAAGAGAGTTTGGTTTGGTAAAAATTAAAAAAATTAAGAAAAGTTTATTAATCAATAATATTTTTAATAAAAAAAACTCAACTAATGTTTGGATGAGTCATACAGATCAAATAACTAAATTACCAAAAGGATTCAAGGTTATTGCTTCTAGTAAAAGTTCTAAATTTACAATTGTAGAAAATTATAAAAAAAAACTTTATGGAGTTCAGTTCCATCCAGAAGTTACACATACGGATAAAGGAAAAATACTATTAAAAAATTTTATATTTTTCATATGTAAAATGAAAAAAAATTGGTCATCTAAACATCAAAAAATAAAACTTATTAATGATGTAAAAGAACAAGTAGGAAATAGTAAAGTTATATGTGCTTTATCAGGAGGTGTGGATAGTAGTGTGGTTGCACAACTATTAAGCCGGGCTATTGGTAAAAATTTAATATGTATTTTTGTCAATACAGGCTTACTTAGAAAAAATGAAGAAATTCAAGTAATTAATACTTTTAAAAAAAAATTTAAAATTAATTTAATTTATGTAAATGCAGAAAAAGAATTTATTAAAAAATTATCTAATATTTTAGATCCAGAAAAAAAACGAAAAATAATTGGCAACTTGTTTATTAAAATATTTGAAAAATATGCAAAAAAAATTAAAGATGTAAAATATCTTGCTCAAGGAACATTGTATCCTGATTTAATTGAGAGTAAATCAGTTACTGGTAGTCAAACATCAAAAATTAAATCACATCATAATGTTGGTGGTTTACCAAAAAAAATGAAATTAAAATTAATTGAACCTCTTAAATTTTTATTTAAAGATGAAGTTAGGAGGCTAGGCTTAGAACTTCAACTTTCAAAAGAAATAATTTTAAGACACCCTTTTCCTGGTCCAGGACTTGCAATAAGAATGCCAGGAATTATTACGCTTAAAAAAATTAAAATTTTGAGAGAGGCAGATTATTACTTTATAAAAGAGTTAAGAAAAAATAATTTATACCATAAGATTTGGCAAGCTTATGCGGCACTACTACCAGTTAAAACAGTTGGTGTTATGGGAGACAATAGAACTTATGAATATATATGTCTATTAAGAGCAATAGTTTCAGAGGATGGAATGACTGCTGATTTTTATAATTTTAATAAAAAATTTATGCAAAAAATTTCTAATAAGATTATTAATAATATTAGAGGCATAAATAGAGTTGTTTATGATATTACCTCAAAACCACCTAGCACTATTGAATTGGAATAATGAATAAATTTCAAAAAATAATAAATAAAAAAAATAAATCAAAAATTATTTCTTTATCAGCTTATTCTAAAAATATTGCTTCTATAATTGATAGTTATTGTGACATTGTTTTAGTAGGAGATTCATTGGGATCGGTATTATATAATTTTAATTCAACTAGAAACGTTACTCTTGATATGATGATTGAACATTCTAAAAGTGTCAGATCAGGTATAAAAAAAAGCCTCATGGTTGTTGATATGCCTTTTAATACTTATAGAAATAATAAAGAAGCTTTTCATAATGCAAAAAAAATAATGTCTAAGACAAAATGTGATGCGGTTAAACTAGAAGGAGGAAAAAAAATTATTAATATAATTAGATTTTTAATAAAAAATAAAATTCCTGTTATGGGACATCTAGGCTTATTACCACAATCAGAGACAGGCAGATTTAGTTTTAAAGGAAAAAAAATAGCTGAAAGAAATAAAATTTTAAATGATGCAAAACTTTTAGAGGAAGCTGGAGTTTTTTCAATAGTTTTAGAATGTATCGAAACATCATTAGCCAAATTAATAACCAAAAAAGTAAATGTGCCAACTATAGGAATAGGAGCATCACGTTATTGTGATGGACAAATATTGGTTATAGATGATTTAATAGGTTTAAATCCTATTAATGTGAGATTTGTTAAAAAATATTCAAATATCCAAAAAATAATTAAGAATGCGGTATCAAATTTTTCTAAAGACGTTAAGAAAAAAAAATTTCCCCAAAAAAAACACTCTTATTAATTAAAAATATTTGATAAATTTTTCGTTAATATTTAGTATTTCTAAATCAACTAATCCTCCAATTATTAATTGAATAGCCACGATTAAGATAAATCCTAATCCAATATAAGCAACCCATATATGTTTTTGGATATAAGTTGCAAGATAAGTTGCTAGAGCTCCTGTTAAAACAACTGACAAAACCAATCCAAAAATCATAAATTCAAAATAACCTTTTGCCGCACCAACAACACCAATTACGTTATCAAAACTTATAGTTATATCTGCAAATAGCACTTTATAAACACTTTGAATGTATGAAGGCTCTTTTGATTTTTTTGTTGGAGATTTAATTTTTTTTATTTCAAATAAATCTTTTCTTAAATCATTAACAATCCAAATTAAAAGCAAACCACCTAAAATTTTTATAAAATAAAATTTAAATAAATATGTTGCAAAAATAGCAAAAATTATTTTAAATACTAATGCACCAGCAATACCCCATAAAATTATTTGTCTTCTATTTTTTGGAACAAAGTTTGAAGCAATTAATCCAATAATAACTGCATTATCAGCAGCTAAAATTATATCTATAAATATAATTTGGCTTAAAATTATAGATTGTTCTATCAAGATGCTTTTATATTATTAAAAATCTATAATAATTCAATCTAAAGTATAACATTTTTTTATTGCAATTAACAAAAGTTCGTAATGAAATAGCTTAAATTACAAATAGGAGGGATAATGAAATTAATTAATAAAATTTTAGTATTATTTGTTGCAGTTTTGTTAGGTGCTAACTCAGCATTTTCAACAGAAAAATGGGACATGGCACTTGCTTATGGTGCATCAAATTTTCATTCTGCTAATGCAACTGAATTTGCTAAAAATGTTTCTGATAAAAGTGGTGGAAAGCTAACAATAGTAACTCACCCAGGTGGCTCACTTTATAAAGGTGGAGAAATATTTAGAGCAGTTAGAACAGGTCAGGCTCAAATTGGTGAAAGATTTATGTCAGCTTTAGGTAAAGAAGATCCATTATTAGAAATAGACTCACAGCCTTTTCTTGCTTCATCATACGGTGATGCTATGAAATTATATCAAGCTTCAAAGCCTGAAATAATTAAAGGCTTAGATGCTAAAGGTTTAGTATTTTTATATGCTGTACCATGGCCAGCACAAGGTCTTTACAGTAAAAATGAAATAAACTCTAAAGCAGATTTAAAAGGTCTAAAATTTAGAGCTTATAACTCTTCTTTAATTAGGTTGGCTGAACTAACTGGTATGGCACCAACTAAAATTGAAGCAGCAGAAATAAGTCAAGCGTTCTCAACAGGAGCAGTTGAAAGCATGATTACTTCACCCACTACCGGAAAAAATAGTAAAATTTGGGAAAATGGTGTGAAGTATTTTTATGACATAGCAGCATGGTATCCAAAAAATATGGTTATCGTAAACAAAGATGCTTGGAATAAATTAGATACTGCAACTCAAAAATTAGTAATGTCAGAAGCTGCAAAGGCTGAAAAAAAAGGTTGGGCATTATCTAAAAAAGGAAATAAAGCAGACAAAAAAGCTTTAGCTGATGCAGGTATGAAAGTTGGCAAAGTAAATTCGGCTTTAAACAAACATTTTCAAGAAGTTGGAGCAACGATGTCTAAAGAATGGGTTAGTAGAGCTGGTTCTAGAGGACAAGCTGTTTTAGCTGCATACAAATAATATTATAAAATAAAAAGGCCGTTACTTACAACAACGGCCTTTTTTATTATGATCAATAATATTAATAATTTTTTAAAATCAATCTATAAATTTTCAGGTTATGTTGCCGCAATATTTCTTATATTAGTTGCAATATTTATCCTAACAGGAATTACTTCTAGAATTTTTAGTTTTTATATCAGAGGGTTAGCTGAATACTCAGGTTATAGTATGGCAGCCTCATCTTTTTTTGCATTAGCTTATACCTTTTATGAGAAAGGACATATTCGTATTACATTTTTTTTAGAAAAATTAGAAAAAGTAAAAAGAAAATTTACAGAGATATGGTGTTTATTGGTAGCAAGTTTTTTTTCTGGATTTTTAGCATTTTATTTTATCAAGATGACAATTATTTCAATTAAATTTGAAGAAAGAAGCGAGGGTGCTGATGAAATTCTTATATGGATTCCACAAACAGCTGTTGCAATAGGTTCAACAATATTTTTTATCTGTGTTTTCCATCATTTTATTTATTCAATTTTGAACAAAAAAATTAATTAACTATGAACGAAATATATTTAACAATTTTTTTTATTTCTCTACTTCTATTCTTATTGGGCTCAGGTCTTTGGGTTGCTCTAAGCATGATAGCTGTATCAGCTATAGGAATGATGCTGTTTACTACTAGACCTGTTGGTGATGCAATGGCAACTACTATATGGGGAACAAGTTCATCATGGACTTTAACGGCACTACCATTGTTTGTTTGGATGGGTGAAATATTATTTAGGTCTAAATTATCAGAAAATTTGTTTAAAGGCTTATCTCCATGGTTATCAAAGTTACCAGGAGGCTTAGTACATGTAAACGTAATAGGGTGTGCTTTGTTTGCTGCCATCTCAGGGTCTTCAGCAGCAACTGTAGCTACAGTTGGAAAAATGTCTATCCCAGAGTTAAGAAAAAGAAAATATCCTGAAAAATTATTATTAGGAAGTCTAGCAGGATCAGGAACATTAGGTTTATTAATTCCACCATCAATAATATTAATTATTTATGGAGTTACTATTGAAGATTCTATCGCAAAATTATTTATAGCTGGAATATTTCCAGGAATAATGATTGCACTAATATTTATGTCTTATGTAATTATTTGGTCTATTTTAAATAAAAAGTTAATGCCAAGATCAGTAGAAAGCTTTTCTTTTGTTGAAAAAATTAAAAGATCAAAACAACTTTTCCCCGTGGTAACTCTTATTATTTCAGTAATTGGATCAATTTATGTAGGAGTAGCAACTGCCACAGAAGCTGCTTCACTAGGCGTTGTTGGAGCATTAATTTTATCTTTTTTCCAAGGCACTCTAAACAAAGAAAATTTTAAATTATCTTTATTAGGAGCAACCAAAACATCTTGCATGATTGCCTTTATATTAGCTGGTTCAACTTTTTTATCATTAGCAATGGGTTTTACAGGTTTACCAAGAAATTTAGCCATATGGATTCAAGAAATGAATTTATCTCCATATTTATTACTTTTTGTATTAACAATTTTTTATATAATCTTAGGAATGTTTTTAGATGGAATTTCAGCAGTTGTGCTAACTATGGCAATAATTGAACCCATGATAAGACAAGCAGGTTTTGATATGATTTGGTTTGGAATATATTTAGTTATTGTAGTTGAGATGGCCCAAATCACTCCACCAGTTGGTTTTAATCTATTTGTACTTCAAGGTATGGCAAATAAAGATATGGGCTTTATTGCAAAGAGTGCATTTCCTCTTTTTTTATTAATGATTTTAGCTGTTTTAATTATAATTATATTTCCTGAAATTGCTTTATGGCTTCCAGAACAAATGAATCAAAATATATCTAGGTGATCAATTTGTGCTTTTGAAAACTTTATTATTAGAAAAAAATTAAAAATATAGCCCAAGATGGGTTTTTTTAAGGTTATTTTTCATAAATGATTTAAACATTCTTGACGTTGGCATAATAATTACCGTAAACTTAGTGTGTAAAAAAACTTAAAAAAAAGAGGAGATAATATGAGTAGATCGTCAAAACTCTATAATTCAGATTTAGCTCCAACTCCAAATAAAAAAAAAAATTGGGGGTGGTTCGAAATCTTTAATGTGTGGGCAAACGATGTTCAAAGTTTATTTGGTTATACTTTGGCAGCATCTTTATTTTTAGCTTCAGGTTTGAATGGATGGGCGGTATTTGCTGCATTAATTCTTGCCGGATTTTTTATTATGTGGCTAGTTAACCTTTCAGGAAAACCAAGTGTAAAACATGGAATTCCATATCCAGTATTTGCCAGAGTAAGTATGGGTGTATTTGGAGCAAACTTTCCAGCAATGGCCAGAGGCCTTGTTGCAATGTTTTGGTATGGAGCACAAACTTATGCAGCTTCAACTGCAGTAGCACTTTTAATTACTGGAATTACAGGCAATGAAGGTGAAGTAATGATGCTTGGTATGACAGGTGTGATGTGGGTATCATTTATATTTGTATCAGCATTCCAAGTTTATTTATTTTGGCAAGGTATAGATCTTGTAAGAAAATTTCTAAACTTTGCAGGACCAGCAGTTTACGTGGTAATGGTTATTTTAATGATTGTCATTTGGGCTAAAGCTGGTGGAGGACTTTTATCAGAAGTTGGAAATATATTTTCTGGTGGTGAGCGTTCAGGTGGTTTTGAAGGGCTAGGATCATTTGGTGCTTTCTTAGCAGTGTTTTCAATTATGGTTGGGTATTTTGCTGCAGTTGTAATTAACTTTGGTGATTTTGCTAGATTCGTTAAAAATGAAGATGAGATGAAAAAAGGAAACCTATGGGGATTAGTAGGAAATGTAATTTTCTTCTCTTTTATTACTTTAATGATAACTGGTGGAACAATTGCGATTTTTGGTGAATACGTAGCAAATCCAACAGATATGGTAGCTAAAGTAGACAACATAGCTTTAACAATTATTGCCGCATTTGCATTTTTTGCAGCAACAGTTGGAATTAATATGGTTGCAAACTTTATACCTCCTGCTTATGACTTGTCCAATTTAATGCCGAGTAAAATTAATTTCAGAACTGGTGGATTAATTACAGCTGCTTTCGGTTTTGTTATTGGTGGAATGTGGGTTGCTGTTATTACTCAAATGGGTTTATTTCCATTTGTTAATACACTAGGAGCAATTCTTGCGCCTGTATTTGGTATAATGATTGTTGATTATTATATAATTAAAAAAGAAAGAATCGATGTAGAAGCATTGTTTGATGCCAGTCCTAAAGGAAAGTATTCTTACAATAATGGCTTTAATCATAAGGGAATGTTAGCTTGGATACTTTCAGGCTACATCGCTGTTGGTACTGTATGGCCAAACATCTTGTTCTTAGGATTAGATGATTTCTTTGCTAATTTAGGTGGTGGAGGAGGGTATGCTTGGATAATTGGAGCATCACTTGGTGCTATAATTCATCTAGCTATATCATCGAAAAAGTAATTAGAACTTTAAAAGTTAAAAAAAATAACCCGTCGCATTAGTGCGGCGGGTTTTAATATATTAGGGTAATTTTTTCCTGTTCTAAATTAATAATATCTAAATTGTCACCAGGGCCCATTCTATCAACAACTAGAAAATTTAAATCTTCAGTGGATATAAGAGGGAAATGCCATGTACCAGGGTTATAATTAATTCCTATTCCTGGAGGGACAATAAAAGACTTAATTTTTTTAAGATCAGGTTTATCTCCTTGAGGAGCAACGAACACTAAGAATGTTGTTTCTTTCATTGGTATAAAGGCTTGACTTCCCAAAGGGTGTTTTTCCATCATATCAATTTTCATAGGAAAAGTTCTTTTTAAAGCAGAAAAAATACTAATAGTTGTTTCTCCACCATTTTTAGAAGTATTTAAGCTTGCAATTCCATCAAATCTTTTGGCATAACCATTGTTAATTTTAATTGGTTTAATATTACTTGTTGTAATCATATCTCCAAACTTAGAAAAGTTTTCTTTTGTGATGAGTTCAGGTGTAATTATAATTCCCATTAAATTGCTTTACCAAAAATTTTAAATCTAGAGATTCCACCATCTGGAAAAACATTTATCTTTATAAAATTAATTTTATTATTTTTCATTAATTTATTTTTAAATTTATGATTTTTATTTGCTGATAGTTTATTTTTATTTAATAAAAATTTCCAATTATTTGAGCTTTTAACAATCGAAGAATAAGATTTTTTATTTGGAATGAAAGCTGCTTGTATTGAACAGTGGCTTGGGAAATTTCCTTTAAAATGATAGGTTGATATTTCAATCTTATTAATTCTTTTTCCCTTAACAGAGTTTAGTATTAACCAATCAAATCCCTTATCTCTTCTTCTTCTTGTCTCCCAACCATCACCCATATTCTTAGCTTTTCCAGGAGCCAATATATTTTCAGCTTTTCCGAAGTGTTCATTATTACAGGCTATAACAGAAGCGCCATTTAATAACGATGCTAAATTAATTATTTTATTACCAAAGTTATTATTTTCTTTTGATACTTTTCCATATAGTCGTAATCTTGCAACCCCACCATCTGGGAATATGTTTAATTTAATATAGGTAAAAATTGATTTAGAAGAAACATTAAATATATGGTGACTATTGGCTTTTGTTTTTTTTTTTTTAATCAGAGTTTTCCATTTCAGATTTTTAATATTTTTTAATCTTGAATTAGAACCTTCTAATGAAATCATAGAAGGTTGATTGCCATTAAAATGTGAAGTATCTACATCAACTTTATTAACCGAACCTGGTTTACCCAGTTTAATAATCAAAAAGTCATGACCAGAAGTTCTTTTTCTTCTCGATTCCCAGCCATCCATCCATTTACCATTTTTACCAAACAATCCCTCTTTAAACACTGGCGGTAAAGGATCAATAATTTTTTTTGCTGAAGCAAAAAAATCATCAGTTTTAAATATAACTTTAGAGCCCAATCTAGGCTGAGCTAAATCAATAAGACCATTTGTGTAAATAATTTTTTTTTTCATTAATTTGAGTAATTTTTAATCCAGTGATTAGCTATATCAATTCTTTTACAAATCCAAACATCTTCGTGTTTTAGTATGTAATCTAAAAATCTCTTTAAAGATTGAATTCTTCCAGGTTTTCCAATCAATCTACAATGTAAGCCTACAGACATCATTTTTGGATTTGTTTTTCCTTCTTCATATAACGCATCAAAACTATCTTTTAGATATGTAAAGAAATGATCACCAGTATTAAAGCCTTGATTAGCTACAAATCTCATATCATTATTATCAAGTGTATATGGGATAATTAGCTGCTTCTTTTTATTTCGCACCTCCCAGTAAGGTAAATCATCACTATAAGAGTCACTATCATATAAAAACCCTCCATCTTCAAAAACTAAATCTCTAGTATTGGGACTACACCTACCTGTGTACCATCCTAAAGGGCGTTTTCCAAAAATTTTTTTATGAGTCTGAATAGCTCGTTTCATATGTTTTTTTTCCTCTGATCTTTTAATATTTTGATAATCAAGCCATCTCCATCCATGTGAAGCAACTTCATAATTTGCATTTATAATTGCTTTACATATTTCAGGATTTTTTTCTAAGGCCAAACCAACTCCAAAAATTGTTATGGGTATTTTTTTTTCTTGAAATAATTTATGCAACCTCCAGAATCCACTTCGTGAACCATATTCATAAAGAGATTCCATATTAATATGCCTACCTTTTATTGGTTGAGCTCCTATGATTTCAGATAAAAAAATTTCAGAGTGTTTATCTCCATTTAAAACACAATTTTCAGCTCCTTCTTCGTAATTCAATACGATTTGAACGGCTATACGAGAATTATTTGGCCAAGATATTTTTAATCCATTTGAACCATAACCAACCATATTTCTTGAAAATTTTTTTGACATGTTAATATTATATTTGATAATTAAATTCTTAACAATTTAATATTTAGAGCTACCTGATTTAATTGCATTGCTTAATTCTTTAAATTCCTCACAATTACAATTTTCCAAAACCTTAAGTCTTTCTTTAGCTTTATTAATTCTATTTGTATTTACGTATAATTCCCCAAGGTACTCATTAATACCAAAATGGTTAGGTTCAACTTCTAACCCTAACAAATAATAAATTTCAGCATTTTCAAAATCGCCAAGTTTTCTATTTGTGTAACCCAAATAATTTAATATATCTGCCTCTGAAGGTTTTTCTTTATTTGCTTTAAGTAAAAACTTAAGAGCTTTTTTATAATTTTTTTCTGCTTTTACTTTTTTTCCTTTTTTATCATATTTATCTGCTCTTTTAATAGTTTTTAATGCAAGATTATAATTAGAGGTTTTTTTAGGTCCTTTAGGTTCGTTTACTGTATTATCTGCGTTGGATCCACTAGCGGCTCCAAAAGAAACATTTGTAACTAAGCAACTAATAAAAATAGCAATTAAATATATTTTAATGTTCATTATTTAAACTTAGTCATTTTGTTTAGAGGCATCAAGTTTAATCCATTATTGATTAAATTTTTTTTTATTACTTTAGCAGTATTTAATGCATTTTTGTTATCACCATGAATACAAACAGAGTTAATTTCACAAGGAATTTTTTTACCAGACAAACAATTTAATGATTGGCTTTTAATCATTTCCAAAACGTGTTTTTTAGCAATTTCAGGATCGGTAATTAGTGCATTTGATTTTGATCTAGATACTAAATTGCCATCATCTTCATAATTTCTATCGGCAAATATTTCACATGCAATTTTCATGTCTAGTTTTTTTGCTGCTAATTCCATCTTGGAACCTGTTGGAACAAGATAAATAATATTTTTATCAATTTCATTAATTGCTTTTGCAAGAATTGTTGCTAACTCCAAATCTTCACACGCCATATTATTTAAGGCTCCGTGTGGTTTTATGTGAGTAACATTTTCATTATGCTTTTGAGCAATCATTTGAAGTATTTCATATTGTTTAATAATTATTTTTTTTATTTCTGAAGAACCTAAATTAATTCGTTTTCTTCCAAAATTCTCTGGATCATTAAAAGAAGGATGAGCGCCAATACTAACACCATTATTTTTGGAAATTTTTACAACTGATTCCATAGTTTCCTCATCACCAGCATGATAACCACAGGCAACATTAGCAGAATTTACAATATTTAATAAATCAGGATCATTTTTAGTAGAATGAAACTTTGATTTTTCACCTAAATCACAATTGATATTAATTTCCATACTCTTAAGTGTAGAGTATAACATGACATGATTAAAAATATATCAAATCTTGGTGACGCAGCTGTTTACTGTGATTTTGGTTCAGAAGTTAATGAAACCACAAATACAGAAGTTATTAATTACTTTAATCATTTGTTTAAATTAGTTGAAGAAAAAAAAATTAATGGAATAAATAATATAACGCCGTCATATAATAAATTGATTATCAGTTTTGATTTATCAATAACTAACTTTTCAAAATTGAAAAATAAAATTGAAAGTTTAAAAATTGATAAGAATATAAAAAAAAAAAATCAGAAAATTAAAATCCCAGTTTGTTGTGATGATGAATATGGATTAGACTTTGATAGACTATCTATAAAACTAAAAATATCTAAAGAAAAGATATTAAAACTATATTTTGCTAAAGAGTATTTTTGTTATATGACAGGTTTTATCGCTGGTATGCCTTTTTTAGGTGACTTAGATGACAATATCCGATGTGATAGATTAGAAACTCCAAGAGTTAAAGTCCCAAAAGGATCAGTTGGAATAACAGAACAATTTGCAAATATTTACACTTTTGAAAGTCCAGGAGGATGGAATATAATTGGTAATACGCCTGAAAAAGTATTTAATAAGTTAAATTTAAAAGAGCCAGCATTAATTAAACCTGGTGATAAAGTAAGTTTTTATCAAATTTCAAAAGAAAAATATTTAAATTGGAATGACTAATACTTATTTTGAAATTTTACGACCAGGAACCAATACAACCATACAAGATAGTGGTAGAAATTATTTGTATCATAAAGGTGTCACAGTTAGTGGAGCAATAGACCAGAGAAACTATAAGTTGGCAAATTTTCTTGTTAATAATAAATTACATGATGCAATAATTGAATTTGCATATCAAGGTCCTTTGTTAAGATTAAAAAATGGTAAAATTAGTTTTGCAATAACAGGAGATGTAATCTTCAATATAATTAGAAAAAATTGCGAAGTTGAAAAAGGTAAATGTTATCAAAATTATATTTTAGATGATGAAGATCAAATAGATATTATCTCAACAAAAAAATTTGTTTATGGGTATTTATCAGTAAATGGTGGATTTAAAATAGAAGAAATGTGGAAAAGTTATTCAATAAATACAAAAGCTGAAATAGGACCAAATGATGGAAAAAAATATTCTATTAATCAAAAAATTTTCATTAAAAAAAAAATTATAGAAAATTTAAAAGAAAAGAGAGTAAATTATAAAGATACCTTTGACAATGTTATTAGAGTAATTAAAGGAACCAATTTTAATTATTTTTCTGAAAAAGCAAAAAATAAATTTTTTAATGAAATTTATTCAGTGACTAAACTTGTTGATAGAATGGGTATGAGATTAGAAGGCCCAAATTTAGAAAATATTGTAAACACTAATATTAAATCAGAAGGATTGATAAAAGGGGTTATTCAGGTCCCAGCAGATGGTAAACCTATAATACTACTATCAGATCATGGTACCATAGGTGGTTATCCAAAAATAGCTACAGTTATATCAGCAGATTTAGATAAGATTGGGCAAAAGATACCTGGTACTAAAATTCAATTTAAAGAAGTAAACCTTGAAGAAGCTGAAAAATTATTTAAGAAATACTCTGACGAAACAAATAAATATTTAAATGAATATAATTAAAAATCTTTCTGGACCATTATTAGTTTTTTTGGGTGCTGTCTTTTTAAGTTTTGGTGGATTAATTGTAAAATCTTTTGAAGGAGCAAATCTTTGGCAAATACTTTTTTGGAGACAGTTTTTTTTTGCAATTATCGTAATTTTATATTTATTAATTACTTATAAAAAAAATTTTTTTAAATCATTTTATACCTCTGGTGTTCCAGGATTTATAGCAGGTTTGTTTTTATCTGTGGGATTTGCAGCCTATGTATTTGCTATGTACACAACAACTGTAGCTAATACAAATTTTATAATTACTACAGAAACAATTTTTTTAGCTATACTAGGATATTTCTTTTTAAAAGAAAAAATTAATTTAATAACTTTAGTTTCAATTAGTTTAGGAATGACAGGTGTTATAATTATATTAGGAAACTCTTTGTCCATTCAATCTAGTGAACAATTTTTGGGAAATATTGTAGCTTTTATTATGCCTATATCTTTTGCAATCTTAGTAATCATAGTTAGAAAATATCCAAAAATAGATATGGTGCCAGCTCAGTTTACTGCTGGTGTTATTGCTGCTATTATTGGCTTTATTTTTGCAGGAAAATTATCAATTTCATTGCATGATTTATTTCTAGCATTTCTTGCAGGTTTTTTTCAGATTGGATTTGGATTTATTTTAATTACTTTGGGTTCACAAACTACACCAGCAGCTGTGGTAGGCGTGTTAATGCTTACTGAATCGGTGTTTGGACCTTTATGGGCATGGTTATTTATTAAAGAAATTCCACCATCAAGTGTACTTATAGGTGGTGGAATCATTGTATTT
>Ga0315339_1000295_pt1 | contig 72275 bp, 72 predicted proteins | sample ASW17metaG_FD_204514 | JGI IMG/M metagenome (GOLD analysis project Ga0315339, IMG submission 204514) | Ammonia-oxidizing marine archaeal communities from Pacific Ocean, United States - ASW #17 | ecosystem: Environmental > Aquatic > Marine > Oceanic | place: USA: California | collected 2016-12-05 | reverse complement strand
TTTTGAGATCCACTAATAACGATGTCAAGTCCCCAGTCATCTGCCTTAAGGGGTTGAGTAAGTAGGGCCGAAATAGCATCAACTACGATAAGAACTGCGGGAAATTTTTGGTGGACAGATTGCGCTATTAGTTCTAAATCATGAGATGTTGCAGTTGATGTTTCACATGCCTGAATAAGTAGAACACGAGTTTCGGGATGGTTTTCAAGAGCTTGGCAAATTTCTTCTGGAGAACAAGCTTCTCCAGCCGATTTATGAAGGGCTGTACAAGTTATTTTGTGAGCTTTACAAATTTCTAACCATCGTTCTCCAAATTTTCCAGTTACAACCGCCAAGGCTTGTTCGTCTGTAGAGAGAAGATTAGAAACAGCTGCTTCCATGGCACCAGTACCTGAAGAGGCCAGAATAACTACGTCATTTTGGGTTTGCAGAATTTGTTGTAAATTATTACGAGTCTCTAAAAATAGATCTGTGAACTGTGGTGTGCGGTGGTGAATTATAGGGCGAGCTAGTGCGAGTTGAGCTTCAGGCATCAACGGAGTAGGTCCCGGGGTAAATAGTCTTTTTTTACGCATCAGAGAATGATAACACGAGCTTGACGTTGTGCCGATGATTACCCCATGTCCAGTAAGGGCTATTTTCTAGTTGCAACTAGTTCAGAGAATAGCTAAGACAAGTAAGTTGGATAAGGGGATAATTAGTTAATTTCTACTCCTTGACCTCCTTGGTTTGTATCTTTATCATCTGGTGTCTGATGCAGCGAACTCTTTTATTTTGTCTAATTGCTTGGCTCATTCCAGGTGCCGGGCACCTTCTTCTCAAAAAGCATACTAGGGGATTTATATTTTTTTCTGCAGTGATGGTTCTTTTTATTTGTGGGCTAATGATGAAGGGAACACTTTTTGATTTGACCCCAGGATTTTTTGGTTTGTTAAAGTTTGTTGCTGATGCTGGGGTGGGGCTTCCATATCTAGTGGGGAAATTGATGGGATGGGGAATTGGTGATGTAACTAATTATGGATACGAATACGGAAACGGTTTTTTGTTTTCGGCCGGATTGTTAAATATGTTAATCGTGGTAGATACTTTTGATATTTCCCAAGGTCGTAAGCAGTGAATCATTACATTAGTGTTCTCATCATGTCGGTCTGTATTTCATCAGTTTTTGCCTTAATTACAAAGGAGACCCCAAGAGAACGCATCCGATACTTTTTCAAATTAATGGGTTATATGAGTTTGGGTTCTCTTCTGGGTGCCTGGCTTATGTATAGCATGCCGTGGTAGTTATGGATGATAAGGAAACTGCTTTTTGGAAGCAGTTATGAAGACTTGCTCATCCGCCTCTACATATTCTCGCTCTCTTTTGGTTGGGTTTGAACAGATTTTGGAGAGGCGTTCGTTTGTGCCTCCCGTTTGGTTGAGAGGACCTCATTTACAGACATTAGGGGCTTCCCTAGCCAAGAGAAAATATTCTTGGGGTTGGACAGACAGTCAGCAACAGTTCCTAAATCTATCTGATGGTTCTCGAATTATGGTGGTTTGTATCTGGCAGTGTTCTTCTGCTCCGACGATGGTAGCTGTTCATGGGATGGGTGGATCCAGTCAGTCAACCTATATGCAAGGTCTTTCGCATAAAGCTCATCGAGAAGGATGGAACGCCATACTGTTGAACTTGTATAACCAGAATCGTGATCTTTGTAGGCCGAAGATTTTTCATGCCGGAGCTAGCTCTGAAGTCGGTGAAATTATCCAAAAATTGATTGATCAATACAACTTAGTGAAAGTTTTTTTGGTGGGAGCTTCAATGGGCGGAAATATTCTTTTAAAGTTTTTGGGTGAAAGGGGTTCGCAACTTCCCCAGGAGATTAGGTCGGCTGCTGTTATTTCTCCTCTCGTCGATTTGGTCACTAGTGCTCGCATTTTAGAGAATCCATCTAATTTTTTATTTCAACGTCACTTTGTCAAAAATTTTAAGAAGAGAACAAGGGAGCAAAGTGCTGAATTAGACAATTTTGTTGATCTGAAAAAATTGATGAATATCAGAACTGTACGTGAATACGATCAGCTTGTAACAGTTCCTTTATCTGGATTCTGTGATGTGTCTGAGTACTATAAAACAGTCAGTGCTCAGTCTTATCTAAAGGATGTCAGAGTTCCTACTCTCTTACTTCATTCCAAGGATGATCCACTTATTCCATGGAAACCCTTTGTGCTACCTGAGGTTAGTTCTAATCAGTCACTGATTATCAAACTTACATCGACTGGGGGACATCTTGGTTTTATTGAACGTGGAAAAAAACGAGATGTGGATCGCCGGTGGGCAGAAAATCGTGTCATCGATTTTTTTCGGTTTTCCAAAGACCTCATAAGTGAAGTAGTAGACAGTTAGTGCTTTTCACTTTTTATTTATACAGTCGTATTAGCCTTTTTTTACATCTACGCTAGTCCATATTTAGTGATTACTGTTGCTAGTTGTCAACAGTCATTCTGTATGCCAAGATGCTTGGCATGGAAGTTACTAATGAGAGAATTGAAAACTACCTGACTGATATTCTTTCTCAGGAAGATCCGGTGTTGATTGAGATGGAATCTCGTGCATGCAAACTGGATTTTCCGATCGTTGGGCCTTTGGTAGGCAGATTGTTGCATCAACTCGTTCTTCTCACGAGGGCCAGGAGAATACTTGAATTGGGATCGGGGTTTGGGTATTCCGGATACTGGTTAGGAAGTGCTTTAGGTAAACCTGATGAGATTCACCTGACCGAATTTTCCAAAGAGAATTTGGAGTTAGCAAAAGGATATTTTTCTCAAGGTAAAATTTGTTGTCATCCCTATTTCCATCAGGGTGATGGTGTAGAAATTTTGGAGAAGTTGGAAGGGCAGTTCGATATTATTTTCAATGATGTTGATAAAGATAAGTACCTAGAAATTTTTCCAAAGGCAATGTCTCGATTGCGTCATGGAGGAATTCTTGTTTCTGATAACGTTCTCTGGCACGGTCGAGTTGTGGATGCTGATCCCGATGAGACTACACTGAGTGTCTTGGAACACAATCGTCTTATCTTTGATAATCCTGATTTTTTCTCTAGCATCATTCCTATTCGTGACGGAATTGCAATCAGTTTAAAGAGATAAGAAGTATTCTTTTTCCTAGGGCAAGAGGAATTACATAATCGGTTCCACATAAGAGAGCTCATGGATAAGTTAGATAAGATTTTTCTCAAGATCCAATGGCCCCAAAAGCGCAAATTTCAATTAGTTGGAATGGGTTTGAATGCTGTAGATTGGATTTGTTCTCTTCCACATTATCCCCATCACAATAGCAAGGTTGAAATTGAAGGGCTTCACAAAGTTGGTGGGGGACAGGTTGCTACTGCTTCAGCACTTTGCGCGCGATATGGTATGAAAGTTCGCTATATCGGAAGAGTGGGTGATGATGAGATTGGAGGATTTTCTCTGAATAGTTTAGGGCAGGAATCTATGGACATCTCATGCGTCCAGGTAGTTCCAGGGGCCACTAGTCAATTTGCAATTATTTTAGTTGATCGGCCTAGTGGTGAGCGAACTATTCTTTGGGATCGTGATTCCAAGTTGATTTATCAGGAAGGAGAATTAAAACGTGAGTGGATAGTGGAAGGACAGTTACTTCATTTAGATGGTCATGATCAAAAAGCTGCTATCCAAGCAGCAAAGTGGGCAAAAGAGGCGGGCATGCGAGTTTCCTTGGATATTGATAAGGTGCAACCTGGGGTTGAGGAATTACTAGGACTTACTGATTTTCTGATGCCTACTGAGAGTTTTGTCCAATCTTTTTCTGATGAAAAAGATTGGAAGAAAGGACTCAAGATAGTTGCCAAACTTGGATCATTATTAGTTGGTGTAACTCGTGGAAAACATGGAGCGGCTGTTTTGTGGGAAGGTGAAATTTTTGAAGTTCCCGGCATACAAGTAACTGCTCTAGATACAACTGGTGCAGGAGATGTTTTTCATGGAACTCTTCTGTATGGGATTTTACAAGGTCAGAATTTAGGCTACTGTCTTCGTTTGGCTAATGTGGCAGCTGCTCTATCTTGTACCAGAATTGGTGCTCGTGGCGGAATCCCACAATTGGAGAAAGTACTTGAAATATTCTAGTTACTGCACGCAAAACTGTTTTTTGGTTTTTTTTGAATCGAATTGCTGATTTATTACATCAATATGAGTAAATGAAGAAAATACTAATTGTTATCTGCTTTGGATTGTTGGGCTGTTATCTTCAGGGGGAGTCCGATCTTTCTGAAGAGGAAATTATTAAACAGTTTACAGCTAAAGAGTCAGAGTTTAAAAAAGTTTGGGAGGAATATGCCTATTCTCAGAACATTGTTTTTCAAGTATTGAATCGTTCCGGAGATGTTAGGGAAGAGAGGGAGGTATGGGTTGAGGCCTATTTTACAAGAGACGGCGAGAGAAAGACTCAAATTGTAAAGGATCATGGTTATTTGAAGTCTGTGCAAGTTAGTTCAGAAGATATGGATGATGCTATTCATCGGCAACCGTTTGTTTTGACTAGTGAAGAATTGAATAAGTATAAGATTAAGTACGAAGGTAAAGAAGTAGTGGATGAGTTGGATACTTATGTATTTGAGGTCAAGCCCCTAAAGATAAACAAAGGTAGCCGTTATTTTAAAGGACTTATTTGGGTAGATGATTTGGATTTTCAAATCGTAATGACTCGTGGAAAGATAGTTCCAGATTACTCTAATAACAAATTTCCCGAGTTTGAAACAGTTCGCCAACAAGTGAATGGGAAATATTGGTTTCCAGTCTGGACCAAGGCGGAGGACGTTCTAGAATTTGGTGGTTTTATGGAGAGGCGAAAAAGAGTGCATATTCGGGTATTTATAACTTATGAGAACTTTCGAAAATTCGAAGTTAATACTGCAATCAGGTATGAATCTTCTAAAGAAATAGAAGAAGATCGTTAATAAACAATGGCGTGGGAAATTAAAAAAATACTAGAACGAAATCATAGGGCTATTGCACAGACTCTTAGTCTAGTTGAGAATTCTGATGAGCGTGAAGTGAGTCAGTTGCTCAAGCAGTTGTTTCCTCATACTGGAGAGGGATTTGTTATTGGGATTACGGGCAGTCCTGGGGTGGGGAAGAGTTCTCTTGTGGATCAGCTAACTCGTTATTACAGTGCAGATGGGCAGAGAGTAGCTGTTGTTGCTGTAGATCCGAGTTCGCCTTTTTCTGGTGGAGCTATTTTGGGAGATCGTATTCGCATGCAGTCATTGACCACCGATCCCAATATATTTATTCGAAGTATGGCAACACGAGGAAAAATGGGGGGTCTATCCTTTGCAGTAAATGATTCCTTAATGGTTCTTGATGCAGCTGGATATCAAAAAATGATTGTTGAGACGATTGGTGTAGGACAGGATGAGGTTGATATTGCCAGGACAGCTCACTTAACAGTTGTCGTTGTCTCTCCTGGAATGGGAGATGATATTCAAGCAATAAAAGCTGGAATTTTTGAAATTGCCGATGTGCTAGTTATTAATAAAGCGGATCGGGAGGGAGTTGAAAAAACTGAACAGGAGTTGCAAGCGATGCTTTCAATTTCTATTCGAGAAGATAATTGGAATCCCCCAATTATAAAAACTGTAGCGACTGCGGGAGAGGGCACAGATGAGTTAGCTCAAGTTATCGAAAACTATCGTCAATTTATTAGTGATCACCAAAGAAAACAATGGAGAATTTCTTTATTTAAAAAACATTTGATCGAAATGTTCCAGGAACGAGTGACAAGGACGATTTTGGAGAGAATTCCAGAAAAAGAACTGGACCAGTATGCAGAAAAAATGATGACCAGAGAATTAGACCCTTATACCATCATAGATCAAATTCTGAGAGATGTTGGTTTGTTGGAGGAATCTAGTGATTAAGAAAATTGCGCACATTGGAATTGCTACCCATTCAATTGATGCTACGTTGGAGTTTTACAAAAAATTGGGATTAGAAGTTAAGTGTACTGAGATTGTAAAGGACCAACAGGTTAAAGTGGCAGTGATGCAGGTGGGTGATTCGGCTATTGAACTGATTGAATCAACTGCTGAAAATTCTCCCGTTTCCCGATTTATTAGTAGTAGAGGACAGGGGCTTCATCATGTTACGTTTGAGGTGAATGATTTGGAAAAGCATCTCGAAATTTTGAAGGATCAAAATATTAGGTTGATTGATGAAAATCCTAGATATGGTGCTGATGGTGCGCTTGTAGCTTTTATTCACCCAGATTCTACCGGGGGAGTTTTAATAGAGCTTTCCCAGCCTGCACTTGAGACAGCTGAATGAAGTGGGGACAATTCAACGTACACTTGGTTTCAGATGGTTACCTTTGGTTGGATGGGGGGGCTATGTTTGGAGTAGTTCCCAAGACTTTATGGCAACGTAAAAGTATTCCAGACGAAAAGAATCGAATTCGTCTTGCTCTTAATTGCTTACTGATTCAAACTCCTGAAAAAAATATTTTGGTTGATACTGGTTGTGGCTTCAAATATACGGACAAAGAGCTTGAAATTTATCAACTTGATCATTCCACTGACTTAGTACAGGAATTGGGGAAATTAGAAATAGCCCCTGGGGATATCGATATCGTTATCAATACTCATTACCATTTTGATCATTGTGGGGGAAACACTCGTGTGAAAGAAGGTGAGATTGTTCCCACCTTTCATAATGCTATCCATTTGGTTCGCCGTGAAGAATATGATGAAGCAACTAATCCAAATCCGAGAACAGCGGCCACTTACCGCTCGCATAATTGGGAACCAGTTGAAAAAAAGGGCTTACTTCAAATTGTTGATCAGGAGGATCAGGTAGTTTCTGGTGTTACCCTCGTCCATACTCCTGGACATACGTTGGGACATCAGTCCGTTAAATTAGAGTCTCAGGGGAAGACTCTTTTTTTTATTGCTGATTTGTGTCCGACGACAGCGCATATTTCGCTGCCATGGATTATGGGATTTGATTTATTTCCATTAACTACGCTTGAAGTGAGAGAGAAAATTTACCGCCAAGCTGTTGACGAGAAATGGTTGATAATGTTCGAACATGATCCAGATATACCCTTTGGATACCTGAGTTGTGAAGATAATAAGTATGTTCTGGATCCAGTATCTTGGGATGAATAGAAAAGGAATTTAAAAGGAGAATTATGGGTCATCAGGCTGATATTGGAATAATCGGTGGAAGTGGACTTTATGAGATTCCGGGTTTAGAAGAAATGGAGGAAATTTGGTTGGACACTCCTTTTGGAAACCCCAGTGATGCCTACATTTTAGGGCAATTAGAAGGGAAGAAAGTAGCTTTTTTGGCTCGTCATGGTAGAGGTCATTGTATTCTTCCAACTGAATTAAATTTTCGGGCTAATATTTGTGGATTTAAAAAGCTGGGGGTACGTCGCATTTTGTCGGCTAGTGCGGTTGGTTCATTGAAATTGGAGCACAAGCCACTGGATTTTATACTTCCCGATCAATTTGTAGATCGTACCCGTCAACGTGTTTCAACTTTTTTTGGAGAAGGAGTAGTTGCTCATATTAGTTTTGCCGACCCTATTTGTTCTCAATTAGCAGAAGAAGTTGAATCAGGGGCTTCTAATATCGGGTTTCCAATCAAACGAGGGGGGACTTACGTTTGTATGGAAGGTCCGGCTTTTTCGACACGAGGGGAATCAAATCTTTACCGTAGCTGGGGAATGGATTTAATAGGAATGACTAATCTTCAGGAAGCTAAGTTAGCTCGCGAGGCAGAGATTTGTTATGTAACCATTGCTATGGTGACAGATTATGATTGTTGGCATGAGGAAGAGGAGGCAGTAACAATAGAGACACTAATTGCGTACTTAGATAAGAACAGTCAAAATGCCCAACGACTTATTAAGGAAGTGATAAACATCCTTCCTCAGGAGTTTGATTGCAACTGTCAACATGCATTAGAAAATGCAATTCTTACCAATCCCGCAATGATTTCCGATAAAACCAGAGAAAAACTTGATCTAATCATTGGCAAATATTTAAAGGGTGGTTCTTCCTAAAGGGTTACCAGTCGTAGGAGAAAAAACAATGTCTTTACTTGCGGTTGGCTCGGTTGCATATGATTCCGTCAAAACTCCTTTTGGAGAAGTGGAAGAGGCTTTGGGAGGATCAGGCACTTACTTTAGCGTAGCTGCTAGTTTTTTCACCAAGGTTTATTTGGTGGCCTGTGTTGGGAAGGATTTTCAACAACGGGATTTGGAATTTCTCAAATCTCGGGAGATTGATCTTGAAGGCTTGGAATATGTTGAAGGAGAAACTTTTCGTTGGAAAGGAGAATATGGAGATGATTTAAATGAGGCACATACTTTGGAAACCCATTTGAATGTCCTTGCTAATTTCCAACCTAAGATTCCTGAAACATATCAGAAATCTGACTATGTTTTTTTAGGCAATATTGATCCAGCGCTTCAACGTGGAGTCTTGGGACAGGTTGTTCACCCACAACTGGTGGTTTGTGACACCATGAATTACTGGATAGAGGGACATTTTGATTCTTTGTTAGAAACTCTAAAGGGTGTTGATATTCTGGTGGTGAATGATGCTGAAGCACGACAATTGGCGCAAGAGTCTAATCTGGTAAAGGCAGCTCAAAAAATTCATACTTGGGGCCCAAGTATCCTAGTGATTAAACAAGGTGAGTATGGGGTGTTAATGTTTCACTCCAAAAAACACCAATTTTCTCCAAATAATGATGGTATGTCAGTTTTTGGAGCTCCAGCATATCCTTTAGAAGATGTTTCTGATCCCACAGGTGCTGGGGATACTTTTGCTGGAGGTTTTCTAGGTTATTTAGCTGGGGTCAATCGGTCTGATATTCAAACTATTAGACAAGCCATAATATTTGGATCTGTTATGGCTAGTTTTAATGTGGAAAAATTTTCTCTTGATCGACTTAAACAATTGACTTACACCGAAATTAAATTGCGATATAAAGAATTCAAAGAGATGACATATTTTAAGGAATTAGATGGAACTTTGGATTCGGAGATCGATCGGATCAAAGAGCAAAAAAACGAGTGACAGATAAGTTCTATTTAGCAATGTTTTGATCAGGTGCTATCTATTTGGGATGGTACTTTGAGGGCAGTTGACTAAACCCCTTAGCTCCAGATCTGAAGATGTTGAAGTAGAGTAGGTGATATAAGGCGGCTACTCCATCTTTCCACCCAATCTTTTTCCCCTGCATTCGTGTGCGTGGATGATATGAAATAGGTAGTTCGTATATTCTGGCAGAAGTTTTAGAAACGCAGGCTGTTAATTCAACTTCAATCCCAAAACGATTTGAGATTAGGTTCATGCTTTTCATTAGATCAGATCGAAAAATTTTGTAACAGGTTTCCATGTCGCTTAGATAAATGCCCGATAGTAGATTGCTTAATAGAGTAAGAAAACGATTAACAAAATAGTGGTAAGTTCGGTGGACTTGAAGAGTATTGTGTTTGAAGCGACTGCCGTAGACAACGTCGGCTCGATCCTCTAGTATTGGTTGTAACAGGCCCGGAACATCATTTGGGTCATACTCAAAATCGGCATCTTGAATCATTACTAGATCCCCTGAAACTTTTTCCAGACCTTGTCGAATTGCTGCTCCTTTGCCTTGATTGTTGGGCATTGTAATTAAGTCGAAATCAAACAGCTCAGCTAGCTGGGATAGAAGTTCATCGCTTTTATCCGTAGAGCCGTCATTAACAAAGATAAATTCCCGTTCAATAGGATAGGTTGTTGCGAGTAGTCTTTTTACGGAGGCTTCCAAATGAGCCTCCTCATTATAGATGGGAACAATTATAGAAAGTTTAGTCATTATTTGTATTATCCCTCAAAGGTCTTTTGAATTCATTTATTTCTACTATGTGGTTAGAAATCTAGATTCGCTGTTACAATAATTAGTGTGAAGGTATTAGCATTATGGCTTCTTTTTGCGGGAGCCTCTTTTCAAGATTCTAATCAGATCAATCCAGAAGCATTGGAATGGTTTTATAAAGGACAGGAATTGTCGGGAACGGAACTTGACTATTCCTTGCAACAGGCGGAATTTTTTGAAAAAGCTGTCAAGGTAGATCCTGATTTTGCAGAGGCTCGCTACAACTTAGCTGTTGTTTACATCAAACAGAAAAAAGTAAAAGCTGCTTTGCAGCAATTAAACGTATGGATTAATCTGAAACCAGAAGATTCCAAGGGCTATCTTCTGAGATCCCGTCTTAGAATGGAAGAGAATCAATTAGACAAGGCTATTAAAGATCTTCAGCAGGCAACAAAGATTGACTCTCAAAATTATGAAATTTGGCAGTGGTTAGGCCAAATTTATTATCGACAGGGACAACACCAGGAAGCTGTTCAGGCTTTTTATCGGGTTTTGGAATTGAACCCAAGTTTAGTTGAAACCCATTTAGATATGGCACTTGCGCAGCACGCTTTGTCGCAGAAGAAAGAAGCAATTATTCACTACAAGAAATTTTTAAATCATCTTCCAGATGATTTTCAGGCCAACTACTATTTAGGGCTGATTTATCGTGAAATGGGTCAGAACAATTTGGCATTACAATATTTTCTAAAGGCAGAAAAAAAGGATCCCAATCAAAGTGATTTATTAGAAGAACTGGGCAATCTTTACCTGGACCAAAATGATTTAGAAGAAGCGCGTATTAGGTTATTACGAGCCGATCAGCGATCAGTTGCTAATATTACTAATTTAGGAGTTATAGCTAAGAGAAGAGATCAAAATAACATAGCTCTAGAATATTTTGATAAGGCGCTTTCAATAGAGCCAAATAATTCACTAGTTTGGGGTCATCAAGGAGATGTTTTGGCAGAAATGGCCCGAAAGAAAGAAGCAGTCGAAGCCTATGAAAACGCACTCAAGTATGATCCCGGTGACTTGAAGACTGTCTACAATCTGGCAACTCTTTATGTCGAATTGAAGAAACTCCGTGAAGCTCTCAATTTGTTGCAGCCCCATTTAAATGGAGAGCCCTGTCGGGATTATTTATATTATTTGATAGCGTTAGTGTTTGATCAAATGAAAGACCCTGTTAATGCTGAAATTCATTATCAGAGAGCAATTGAGTGTGGAATTCAACAACCATTTGCTCATTTTCGATTGGCTTTTCTGCTTTCTCGAAAGGGAGATAGTACTGGGGCACTTAATCATTTAGGTGTTGCTTTTGAGAAAAGGTCTAAAGAATATGTTCCCGTGGTGGTTAATGAACTTAGAAAGGTGCGTTCTGATTTAGACAGTATTAGATATACAGATGGATTTAGTCTTCTTTTATCAAAATACCAAATACAATTGGGCAATTCTGATTTAATCAATCTAAAAAAGAAACAGCCGACCTTGAAGCGGACCGACGATCCAGACTAATTTTATTAGGGGAAAACATTTTTTGGGACTAATAGAGTAAATATTTTTTACGGTTAGTTTTGAATGTTTGTAGTTGTTTCTTCCAGCGATTCAAGATTTTGCTAACAGAATGTCCCTGCTCCAGTGCTTCACGAATCCAGCTGTTACCTGCCAAACGATCAAATAAGAGATTGTTAAAGGTTAGTTTTTCAGGATGGAGTTTGCCAATTGTAGAGAGTACATGTAGTAGGGCTACTAAGGGGAGAAACTGGTCTCGATTCTGAATTTCAATTTCAAGACCTTGGCACAGTTTGTCTTGGTATTTGGACGAGGAAGGTATGTGGGTTTGAGGATGAAATTGGACTCCAGGAAGATTGAGTTGGTTAAGTGTTTTTGCTAGCTGTTGAGATTTTATCCAGGGAGCGCCTACAAATTGAAAAGGAGTTGTTGTTCCACGTCCTTCTGATAGGTTAGTTCCCTCGATCAAGCAAAATCCAGGGTACAAGTTGGCAGTAGTTAAAGTAAGTATATTGGGAGAGGGAGGGACCCACTGTAGCCCCGTTTGATCATACCATTGGCTACGATTCCATCCGCTGAGGGGAATAACTTTGAGGTTGCAACCGAGTTTGCCTTCCTGGTTGAACAGGTGGGCTAATTCACCGGGAGTCATCCCATAGCGAATGGGTAACGGGTGAATACCCACAAAAGATTTTTTCTCTATGGATAGAACGGGCCCTTCAACGCGCATTCCATTAATAGGGTTAGGCCTGTCCAGAACAATAAAAGGGATATTATTTTGGGCGGCGGCTTCCATGCTTAAATACATTGTAGAAATGTACGTATAGAAGCGAGCGCCTACATCCTGAAGGTCGTAGATGAGGACATCAACTTGTTTGAGCATTTCTTGTGTGGGGGAGAGATTAGTTCCATACAGAGAGTGAATATTGTCAAATCCAGAGAATTTTTCTCCTGCTGGGGTTTCCCCCCGCAGACCGTGTTCTGGGGCAAATAGGGCAATTAACTCTACTTCAGGATGGTTTTTCAGAAGATCAGCTGTTGATTTGGATTTTGAATTGACGCTGGTGTGGTTGGTAATAAGTCCAACCTTTTTGCCATAAATCCACTCAAAGTAAGGAGTCTCGAAGAGCTTATCTGCTCCTAACTTAATTGGATCGGCTAAGACAATATTTTGGGCACATAACAACAGAGCAAAAATAATTAGGTATATCTTCATTTGCCCAGCTTTAAAATTGTACATATCACAGTTTCAAATCGTAGATTTCACTGAATTTGTTTTCAAGATAATTTAGAAAATATTGATTGGTGAGAGTTTCATCACTGATTTCCTGAATTAGTTCTGAAGCTGATAAAGTTTTTCCGTGTTGATGGATTTTTTTCTGCAACCATTCTTTCAACGGGTACAGGCGACCGGCACGGATGTGTTCAGACAATTCTGGTATTGATTCTTGTGCTGAATGGAATATTTGAGATGCATAAACTGTTCCTAGTAAATAGGTTGGAAAATAACCAATCAGTCCTTGAGACCAATGAGTGTCTTGAAGTACGCCTTCGGATGGACAGGAAGGTGTAATTCCTAGATATTCATGTGTCTTTTGATTCCAGACATTTTCTATATCTTCAACTTCTAAATCTCCCCCAATGAGCATTTTTTCTATTTCATAACGTAAAATTATGTGTAGGCCATAGGTTATTTCATCAGCTTCGACACGGATAAAAGATGCTTTCACTTTGTTTATTGCATGCATGAAGTTTTCAAGTGAGATGCCTTGTAGTTGTTGAGGAAAATATTTTTGAAGATGAGGTAGCCAGTATTCCCAAAAAGGACGGCTTCGTGCTACTTGGTTTTCCCATAGACGCGATTGAGATTCGTGAATTCCAAGAGAGATTGCTTCGCAGGCGGGCAGGCCATAATGTTCTAGATCCAACCCTTGTTCATAAAGAGCATGCCCTCCTTCATGGATGATACCAAAGAGAGAAGAGGAGAAATCTTGTTCATCGTAACGAGTGGTAATTCGGACGTCGAGAGGAGATAGTCCTGTACAAAAAGGGTGAGGCGAAGAGTCTAATCGACCAGCATCCCACTTGAATCCCATTGCTGTTAGAATTTTTTCCCCAAAAATTTTCTGTTGATGAATTGGGAAATCCCCTGCCAAAGAGTTTTCAGGAATTTGTTTTGAAGACTGGATTCTGTCGAGTAGAGCACTTAGTTTAGGCCTAATGGATTCGAATAGGGTGTCTAATTCAAATTCAGTTACCTTAGGTTCATATTCGTCTAACAGTGCTTCATAAAGAGATTCTGAGGATTGTAGACAGCGTGCTTCTTCTCGTTTCAGTTCAACAACTTTTTTTAACCAAGGGAAGAATGTGGAGAAATTGGAGTCATTTCGTGCTGTTACCCAGGCTTGATAGGCTAGAGAAGTGGTTTTTGCTAATTCACTAATTAGTGTTTCGGGAATTTTAACCGCTTTGTCGTATTGACGTTGCATTTCTTTCACGCTGGTCTGTTGCCAGAGACTAAGAGTTGGTTCTTCTGATAACTGTTCGAGGGCTTCTTTCATTTCAGGACTGGTCAGCCGTTTGTGGCAGACTGCTGCGAGAGTTGATAGCTGGCCTGCTCGAATGGAAGATCCAAGAGTAGGGATCATGGTTTCTTGATCCCATGTTAATGTGCTAAGAATGCTACGCAATTCTGTTAGTTCCCGAGCTTGCTTTTTAAAGGACTGGTAGTTACGGTTCATATTGACAGATCATTTTTGTTCAAATTCAAATTATACTACCATGTAAATCTACTCTAAATTGGAGCAAGAACAGTTAGTTTCGTGTAAATTTGATAACTGTTGGAGATTGGTAATGTTTTGGAAATTGATTTCCCTGCTTGTATGTCTTACCTCAGTACAAGCTCAGATGTTGACTTTCAGCAGAGCTGAAGAGGTCGATATTTTGAGTGAGCGTCTTTCTCGTATAGATGCGGTTGTTTATTCTGCAATAAAAAAAAATGAGGTGCCGGGAGCTGTGGTCTTGGTAACACGACGGGGAAAGATAGTGTATCGGAAAGCTTTTGGTGATCGTTCTTTGGTTCCTGCTGTGGAGGCGATGACAGTGGATACTATTTTCGATATGGCCTCTTTAACAAAAGTTATGGTAACCGCAACCTCTATTATGATTTTGGTTGAGGAGGGAAAAATTGCTCTCACCGACTCAGCATCCGAATACTTGCCTCGTTTTGCAAGGTATGGCAAGGGGGCTATTACCCTTTTACAATTGTTAACACATCACTCTGGTTTGCGTCCTGATCTTGATTTGGATGATTCTTGGCAAGGGTATGCTTCAGCTCTAGAAAGGGTTTATCGAGAACAACTGTTAGTGCTTCCAGGAAAGAAGTTTGTCTATAGCGATATCAACTACTTAGTTCTTGCAGAAATTATTCGACAGATAAGTGGGAAGTCGTTGCATGAGTTTAGTTCTGAGCGCATTTTTAAGCCATTAGGGATGTCAGAAACTGGTTTTATGCTACCCCATAAGCTGCATTTTAGAGTTGCGCCTACCGAATTTAGAGAAGGGAAAATGTTGCGAGGGGAAGTTCATGATCCAACGGCCTTTAGGATGGGAGGAGAAGCTGGACATGCAGGATTGTTTTCGACTCCAGGTGATACTGCAATCTATGCTCAAATGATTCTAAATCAGGGAAGTTATGGGGGGGTACGCATTTTATCGCCCCTTTCTGTTCTTAAAATGACTACTTCACAGTCTCCTGTTGGAAGTAAAAATTGGCGTGGTGTTGGGTTTGATATTCGGACTTCTTTGAGTACTAATCGCGGAGATCTTTTTCCAATTGGGTCTTTTGGCCATACGGGTTTTACCGGAACATCATTTTGGATTGATCCCTATAGTGAAGTAGCGGTTCTTGTTTTCACTAGTCGATTGCATCCAGATGGACAGGGAAATGTGACACCCCTGCGGAAAAGAATTGCTTCGGTAGTTGCAGCGTCCCTTATAGATATTCTTTCACCTAGGAAGTTGTATTAAAATTTTGGTCCATTGTGTTGAATGATTTTTTAGTTGTGAGGCATTGAATGTCACAGCACTGTCCGGTCTGCAAATCTCTTCTTTGGACTGATCCTCTTTTTACTCCCTCAAAGCTAAAGTGCCCTCGTTGTGGGACAGATTTTAAAACGACGGTGTCTTGGGTATATCTTCGAGTATTTTTATTGTTAGCGGCAAGTTTTGTCTTATTGATGATTATTTTTTTATCTGAAACATATTTTTGGATATTACTCTTTCTTATTGGACTAATAGGACTTCTTTGGTTTTTACCACGTTTCATCGATTTGGAGAGAATTTCTGGAGAATTAACAACACCAGAAGGACCTGTAGATACCAACCAATTGAGACTGAGCTTGAAAGATAATGGTTGGAATCAGGAGAAGAAATTAAATGAGGAACAGAAGTCGCGAAGGTTTGCATATCTTTCAGTTTCTCTAATTTTACTATTGTTACTAATTTTTAGTTTGTTGAAAAATATTTAGGATAGATGACGGATTTTTTCGAGTACTAATTTATTAGCTGGGGGAAAATTATATTCAGCAAGCTGTTCTAGTGAAACCCACCTTCCTTTTCCTGAAAATTGGTGGTTAAAAGGAACAATGAAAAAGTGAATTTTCACTTTTCTTTTTGAATAGACATAATCCTGAGTAAGAAAAAAATGTTTTGAGGGTTCTTCGATTGCAATTCCCAGTTCTTCTTGTAATTCTCTTACCAGCGCCTGAGTGGGAAGTTCGTTTGACTGGAGCTTTCCTCCGGGGAATTCCCAGTAACCCATAAGATGGTCAACGTTTTTTCGTTTTTGGATCCAAATTTTATCATCAACAATTAATATTGCTGCTGCCACTTCTATCTCAGGCTTAGAAAAATTCAATCCAGTACCTGCTGATTTTTTTCATAGAGAAGAAATCTGTAGGGATAGGGATTATCTTTATCAGCTTTTATGCTGGTGCATTTTACAAGCTTCCATTCAGATTTCTCAAATTGAGGGAAGTGTGTATCTCCGTGAAATTCAAAGTCGATCCGAGTGAGATAGAGACGATTAGCAAGGCATAAAGCTTGACTATAAATTTCTGCTCCTCCGGAGATAAATATTTCATTGTCGTTGGTTGCTGTCTGTAGTGCTTCCTGAAGAGAATGTGCTACGCGTATTCCAGGAGAAGTATAATTTTTTTGACGGGTGATAACTACGGTAGTACGCCCCGGCAGGGGACGGCCAATTGACTCAAATGTCTTACGTCCCATTAGGAGGTGATGTCCCATTGTTAGGGATTTAAATCGTTTTAAATCAGCTGGGAGGTTCCAAGGAAGACGGTTGTTCAGACCAATTACTTGATTGTTAGCGATGGCAGCGATAATAGAAAGGTTCATTTTATACTGCAATGGGAGCTGGAATATGAGGATAAGGGTCGTAATTCCCAATTATGAAATCCTCATATTGAAACTCAAAAATCGAACTAACCTCGGGATTAAGTTTCATTAGGGGAAGTGGTTTTGGTTTGCGTTCTAATTGGAGTCGGGCTTGTTCAAGATGGTTTAAATACAAGTGGACATCACCAAAAGTGTGTATTAATTCAGCGGGTTTTAATCCGCAAATCTGTGCAATCATCATGGTGAGTAGAGAATAAGAGGCTATGTTGAAGGGAACTCCTAAAAATACATCAGCACTGCGCTGATAGAGTTGGCAGGATAGTTGTCCTTTATGTACATAAAATTGGAACAGTACGTGACAGGGAGGGAGTTTCATTTTTTCTATGTCGGCGACATTCCAAGCGCTGACTATAAGACGTCGAGAATCTGGATTAGTTTGAATTTGTTGAACCACCCTCGAAATTTGATCGATATTTTCCCCACCGGCAGTAGGCCAAGAACGCCATTGGTAACCATATACTGGACCAAGTTCTCCGTTTTCATCAGCCCAATCATCCCAAATTTTCACAGAGTTATTTTTTAAATAACGGATATTTGTATCTCCAGAGAGAAACCAAAGAAGTTCATGAATAATTGAACGAAAATGGACCTTTTTGGTAGTGAGTAGAGGGAAATTTTTGGACAGATTGAATCGTGTTTGATATCCAAATACACTGAGTGTTCCTGTACCAGTGCGATCTTTTTTTTCTATTCCATTTTGAAGAATATGTTGAAGTAGATCTAAGTACTGGAGCATATGCCGATTAAAGCATATTGGCACGACAGGGCCTAACAATGCTTTTTAGTAGATTAAGGTTGAATTTATTGGTGTCCTGGCTCGAACTAGTGGGGAACAGTTATGATAGAAGTGACTGTCAGTAAACGAATTGATATCGAAGATGATTTCGAGATTGAAATTTTGTTTCAATAAGAGGAAGAATTTATGACAGAAAGGTTGATCAAAGAGACAGACGTAGTAGTAATTGGCGCAGGTCCAGGAGGATATGCTGCTGCCTTTCGTGCAGCGGATCTCGGGTTGGAAGTAACAATGGTTGATATTAGGGAACATCCAGGTGGAGTTTGCCTTCATTCGGGTTGTATTCCCTCCAAAGCACTTTTATTTGCTGCTGAGGTTTTAGGTGAAGCTCAACGGGCTAAAAAATTTGGTATCCATTTTTCGAATCCAAGAATCGATCTGGAGGATTTAAGAAAATGGAAAGAGAGTATCATTGGCAATTTTACCAAGGGGCTTCGGGATCTTGGCGATCGAAGAAAAGTAAAATTTGTTAGTGGTAGAGCTAGTTTCGAAAGCTTAGAATCGATTTTATTGAAAAATAGTGAAATTTCTCAGATCAAATTTAAGCAAGCGATTATAGCAACCGGTTCTCGTCCGGTTTCACTTCCTCATGTTGAAATTGAAAGTGAACGATTGATGTATTCCTCAGAAGCTCTTGAAATAAAAGAAGTTCCAAGCAGTCTTTTGGTAGTAGGTGGAGGATATATAGGGTTAGAACTGGGAACAGTATATGCATCTTTGGGCAGTAAAGTGACAGTTGTTGAATTGACTGATCAGCTTTTGCCTGGGGTAGATAAGGATTTAGTTCGTCCCTTGGAGAAAAAAGTTAGAGAGCTAATGGCAGGAGTCCACCTGAAGACAAAGGTAGTAGGAATTAAGGAAGTTGAAGAGAGTCTCGAAGTAGAGTTTGAGGGCGAAATAGGGGAGACCCGACAAAACTTTGATAAAGTGCTGGTGTGTGTAGGGAGAAAACCAAATTCAGTTGACTTGGGCTTGGAGCATACAAATATTGAGCTTGATGAAGAAGGTTTTGTTCAAGCAGACTCTCAGTGCCGCACCAAAGATCAAAATATATTTGCTATTGGAGATGTCGCTGGAGGGCCGATGCTGGCTCACAAGGCAACTCGAGAAGGAAAAGTAGCGGCTGAGGTTATTTCTGGTCAACTATCGTCTTTTAATAGTTTAGCTGTTCCTGCCGTAGTTTTTACCAATCCTGAAATAGCATGGTGTGGATTAACGGAAGTCCAGGCTAGAAGTGAAGAACGAAAAATTAAAGTCAGCCGCTTTCCATGGATGGCTTCTAGTAGAGCTTTAACTTTAGGACATCCTGAGGGAATGACCAAAATAGTTTTTGATCCCGAAAATCATCGCGTGCTAGGTATTGGCATTGTTGGTCCTCATGCTGGAGAACTTATTGCGGAAGGTGTTTTAGCGGTAGAGATGGGTGCAGTTGCTGAGGATTTGGCCTCTATTGTACATGCCCACCCAACGCTTGCCGAGACACTTGGAGAAACGGCTGAGGCTTTTTTGGGGCAGGCTGTGCATATTTACCGCAAATAAGTTGCGGATTATCAAAAAAATACTATCCGACATACCCTTTAATTGTTCGGCGGATCCCATTCTGGTCGGCGGTTTTTGCCATCAGGTCTTTGGTGGTGGTTTCCAGTATTAAATCTTTGGAATTTCCTACGATAAGTACGCAATTTATTTAATTGTTCAGGGGTCAGAATTGTTGTAAGAGATTCTCTGAAAGAGTGATGAGTTTCTCTCATTTTTTGAGATAAATTTTTTCTTGAGATTACTAATTGTCCTACTTCAACGGCTGCAGGTTCATCTAGTGCTAGTTCGGTTTTTAATCTTTTCTTAATTTCCCTCATTTGTTTTCTCTGAGATCTGGTAGTTGCTCTCATCTCATCTGCGAGAGCATAAATTTTTTCTATTTGTTCCTCAGTTGGTTCTAGTTTTTTGATTATCATTTCAGATGGTATTTTGTTGCCATATTCAAAATGCGGTTTGCCCATTTTGGGGCTGTGAGGACGACGTTTATGAGGCCCTTCTGCAAAGAGGGTGGGAACTATGACAAGAAGCATAATTGCCAGTGTTAGCATGGTAAACAGTCGGTTAAATTTAGATGCTTGATTCATGTCTGTTGTCTCCTTGAAATTTTTCGATAAGATGCGTCATTTTTAGGTATAGATCGGAGAATCTACAAAACGGTTCATTAAAATTATTGCTGCTGCACTGTACCCGATTGTTTTCCGCATTCAAGAATGATCTCTTATTATTATTGAGATTGTAGCTAAGTTAGCGGCTTATGTGTAGTTGCCTTTCCTGCATAGTCACAGTATTCTTGTTCTTTAAGCTTCATAACTTCAAAAATTAGACTGATTAGCCTGGAGAGGTCCCAGTAATGTTGAAAGAAAGCCTAGATAGTTTTGCCGTGCGATCAACCTTGGATATGGGTGGGAGTGAGGTGGATTACTTTGATTTAACGGCGTTAGAGCAGAAGGGAGCAGGTGATGTCAGCCACTTACCCTTCTCATTAAAAATTTTGCTCGAGAATTTACTCCGATGTGAAGATGGCAAAGCTGTTACTCGCGATGATATCGAAGCTTTGTTGCGTTGGAATCCTAAACAACAACCGGAGCAAGAGATTGCGTTTTCTCCAGCTCGAGTAATTTTACAGGATTTTACAGGGGTTCCTGCAGTGGTGGATTTGGCTGTCATGCGAGATGCCATGGCAGATATTGGGGGAGATCCGTCCAAGATCAATCCTCTTGTGCCTTCGGAGCTTATTATCGACCATTCGGTTCAAGTAGATTCCTTTGGGACTCAAGATTCTTTTAGAGTAAATGTTGGAAGAGAATTTGAAAGAAACTTTGAAAGGTATGGTCTTTTACGATGGGGTCAGTCGGCCTTTAATGGGTTTAGGGTTGTTCCTCCGGCAACCGGTATTATTCACCAAGTCAATCTTGAGTATTTAGGTCGAGTAGTGTTTCGATCTTTAGTAGGTGATCGGGAGGTGGCATATCCCGATACTCTGGTGGGGACTGACAGCCATACTACTATGATTAATGGCCTCGGTGTTCTAGGTTGGGGCGTAGGTGGGATTGAAGCAGAAGCGGTCATGTTGGGTCAGCCAATTAGTCTTTTGATTCCTCAGGTAGTTGGGTTCAAGTTGAAAGGTTTTTTGCCAGAAGGATCAACGGCAACTGATCTAGTACTTACAATTACCGAGATGTTACGTGAAAAAGGTGTAGTTAGTAAGTTTGTAGAATTCTATGGTCCAGGAATGAGTACTTTATCATTGGCTGATCGGGCCACAATAGGGAATATGTGTCCCGAGTATGGAGCCACTGTTGCGATTTTCCCGATTGATGGTGAAACTCTTGCTTATTTAGATTTTACAGGCCGTGATTCCGAGCAAATAGAACTGGTAGAAGGCTACGCCAAAGCACAGGGAATTTTTCATACTGATCAAAGCCCAGAGGCTATTTATAGTGATACCTTAGAATTGGAACTAGGGACAGTGGAGCCCAGTATTGCTGGACCTAAAAGGCCTCAAGATCGTATTCCTTTGCGCCAATCGAAAGAAGCATTTGGAGAAACCCTGAAGGTGTTGAATAGGAATATGGATCATGTGGGGGGCACCAGTACCGAAATTGAATCGGACGGAGGGGGGACGGCTGTGGCAGTTGCTAGCCCAGTTTCCACAGGTGTCCAGGTGCAGTTAAGAACCGATGGGTCTGTTAGAGCGGGATCCGAGTTTGAATTAAAACACGGAGCAGTGGTTATTGCAGCTATTACTAGTTGTACGAACACATCCAACCCCATGGTAATGATTGGTGCCGGTTTATTGGCTAAAAGGGCGGTTGAACGAGGACTTCAAAGCCGTCCTTGGGTTAAAACCAGTTTGGCTCCTGGATCAAAGGTAGTTACTGAATATTTAGAAGAGGCAGGCCTTATTTATTATTTGAATCAACTAGGATTCAATTTGGTCGGGTATGGTTGTACAACTTGTATCGGAAACAGTGGGCCATTACCAGAATCAATTTCACAGGCAGTTGCTGATAATGATTTAGTTGTTTGTGCCGTGTTGTCTGGTAACCGTAACTTTGAAGGGCGTATCAATCCTGATGTTCGTGCCAACTATATAGCTTCACCTCCACTAGTGGTGGCGTACAGTTTAGCTGGACGTATGGATATAGATCTTTACAATGAGCCGTTAGGACAGGACAGTTCAGGGGAGGATGTTTACCTTAAAGATCTCTGGCCTTCTCAGGAAGAAATTCGGGCTACTATCCGAAGTTCGGTCAAAAGCGAAATGTTTTCTCGCAAATATGGAGATGCTTTTACCGGTGATAAAGAATGGCAAGAACTACCTATTCCTGATGGCAATCAATATGATTGGGAAGATAATTCTACCTACATTAGGAAACCTCCATTTTTCCAAGGAATGCCCAAGGATCCCGAACCAATTAGAGACATATTGGGTATGCGGGTACTGGCACTATTAGGTGATTCTGTTACAACAGACCATATTTCTCCTGCTGGCTCCATTCCCAAAGATGGTCCTGCTGGCCGCTACCTTATGTCTCAGGGAGTTGATCCCAAAGATTTCAATTCATTTGGCTCTCGAAGGGGAAATCATGAGGTTATGATGCGCGGCACTTTTGCAAATATTCGGTTGCGAAATCTTTTGGTTTCTGGTGTTGAAGGGGGATTTACTCGCCATCCTTCTTCTTCAGAAGTTATATCTATTTTTGATGCTGCTATGAAGTATAAGGAAGAGAATATTCCTCTGATTGTTGTTGCAGGAAAAGAATATGGGTCTGGATCATCTCGTGATTGGGCTGCCAAAGGATCGTTATTGTTGGGTGTGAGAGCGGTTTTGGCAGAAGGTTTTGAGCGGATTCATCGCAGCAATCTTGTAGGTATGGGAATTTTGCCATTGCAGTTTGAACCGGGGGAAAATTCAGAAACTCTGGGTCTTACAGGTCTAGAGAATTATGATGTGCTAGGTTTGGAAGAAGGTTTGACTCCTCGAAAAAAGTTGACCGTGCGTATTTCCTCAGATGATGGAGAAAAGATCATCCAAGCTATTTCTCGTGTTGATACCCCTGACGAATTAGCTTTTTATCTGCATGGAGGAATTTTACAGTATGTTCTGCGAACTCTGCGGGATTGAACTTTTAAATTTGTAGCTTTCTCTTTTTGCTTACGTTAAACCTTTCATATATTTGTCTTGCCACATTACATGTGACCATCCTGTGGAATAAATATCCAAAGTATGTTTGTGAAAGGTTAGTTTTTGAGTAAGTCTATATGAAGAGTTCGCTGTCCTTTGAGCCAGTTTCAGAGGGTCTTTTCTTTTGAGATAATTTTTGTTTCAGGGTCGTTATGAGGCTTTTCAAAAGAGAGGAAAAAAGTATTGGAGGATTGACTAGAAATTTATGTAGACGGAATGTTTGTCGGGAAAAATTATTCAAAGCAGTATTGATTAGGTTAGATGTATTTGTCATTTCTGAACGGAGAGTACTAATTATTTGAGCAACATTCTGGTCTATTTTTTGAGTTGTTTTGGTGAATATTTCTAGTTTTTGCTTGGTAGCATCCTCTAGATCTGGAAGGTTTCCTAGAGCTGTTTCAGCTACATCTAATATTCGGTGAAAAAATTCAAAACGGTGACTGGTCGTATCCGACAGTTGCTGCAATTTTTGATTTAGGGATTCTAGCTGCTGTCGCATTAAGAACAAAGTAATGATAAGGACTGTGGTTTGTATAAGAACAAGTCCAGCCATCAGTAAGACTAGATTGATTGTTGTCGGACTTGCCTGAGGGTCCATTATTTGAAAATAGCACAGAATGTAATTTTGAGGAAGGGTCATAATAGTCATTTAGACTGATTAAGAATTAGTATTTAAAAGCGGCTGTAAAAAGATAGAAGTGAAATACAAGAATACCAAAGAATTAACTCGAAAAATCAAGGAAAAATCCTATTTTCTTGGTTTCGATAGTGTGGGAATTGCTCCATCTTCATCTAATCCGGGGAATTATCTCCAGACCTGGCTAGATCAACAGTACCAGGGAAAAATGTTCTATTTAGAGAGGAACAGTATGAAAAGGACAAATCCAGAGAAAGTTTTGGATGGAGTACAGTCTATTATTTCATTGTCTTTGAACTATTTTCACTCCCACGATTTACCTTATGAACAACCTCATTTAGGAGTTATTTCTCGATATGCTTCTGGAGATGACTATCATGATGTATTGCAAAAGCGTCTTGGTGAGTTACTGGATTATATTGTTTTATTGGTTCCCAAGGTGAATGCGAAAATTTATTCTGACACTGGTCCAGTTATGGACAAACATTGGGCAGTCCGTTCGGGTGTTGGTTGGCTGGGTAAGCATACAAATGTACTATCAAAAGATTCTGGATCTTGGTTTTTTCTTGGCGAGATTTTGCTCGATTTGAAATTGCAATATGATGCTCCCGCAGAGGATTGTTGTGGTTCTTGTACCCTCTGCATAGAAGCTTGTCCTACTGATGCGATTGTTGAACCTTATGTGCTTGATGCCCGCCGGTGTATTTCCTATCTGACAATTGAATTAAAAGAGGATATACCGGAGGAATTTCGTGAGCCTATAGGGAACTTAATATTTGGCTGTGATATTTGCCAAGATGTATGTCCCTGGAATACTGAGGTGCCTCATTCTACAGTTCAGGAGTTTAAACCACGTGATTTTAATAAGTATTCTGATTTGCGGAAATTAGCTCAGATAACTCCAGAAGAGTTTCGGGAAAGGTATCGTGGTAGCGCAATCAAACGTACCAAATGGTTGGGTTTTATTCGCAATGTAGTGGTGGCTATGGGAAATAGTGGTGATTCTAAAATGATTCCTGAATTGAAGCATCTTTTAAGCAGCAAATACCCTATGATTCGTCGTCATACAATATGGGCTTTAAGGAAAATTGGTACTCCTGAAGCTCTTGAAGCCATTCGTCGGCACCAGGAAAAAAGCGACGGTGATAAAGACTTAGTTCTTTCTGAAGAGATTTAGTTTTGGACAGGATTGGGTCAGCTACGATACTACTTTTGTGCTAATTGTTTTTCTATCTCTTCTAGTTTTTTTTGATTTTCCTGTATAGTTTTATTGCTGATCAGCCGGCCAGTAAATTCCACGTGTAGGATCCAAGCATACTCAATTTCATTTGTTTCAGGATGTTTAAACCAATTCTCTTCCCATTGTTTTTTGTTGTTTAAATTCCAGTCTACTAACTGTCCGGGAGAATACTGTTTGCGGGTGGGCATGATATCCATTTCTGGATAAAGATCTTCAGGGTCAAGGGATTCTAAAATTACTATTGTGCCATCGGTGACCTCGTTTTTACATTCTGAATCGGAGTAAAAAGGAATATTGGCATGAACAACCCTTAAAGGGACAACCGGCATACTGTCTATTTTTTCTGGAGAAACTTGGCTGGTCGAAGCGTCAATATGTTCATCTTGAGAAGATGTGATAGGTTTGTTCACTCTGGTGTCTCCTTTGTCTTGTTGAGATTTCCTTTTTTCTTTTAGGTTTTAATTGTCCATTCCAATTTATCGGTTCCCAGATAGGATAACAAATGTTGCTGGTGTGAGGAGTATACCGACAATTAATGAAGGCTAAACAGAGGGTATCTTGACCTGTGTGATGGGAACATGTTAGAAACGATTCCTTCATGGAAAGGACCTAATCTATTAATGATGATCTCCTCAATATCTACTAAATATGCAGAGGCCCTGGTTGGTGTTGCAACTGATTTGCAAAAGGAAGACAAGGTGCATGATGAGTTGATTGCTTTTGGTGAGCTCTTGGAATCACATGAAGAACTTCAAGAGACTTTGACTAACCCAGCGATTCCTTTTTCTGCTAAACGTAAAATTACAGAAGAGTTAGCAGATAAGATGGCTCTTGGAAAAACTGTAGTAAATTTGATATTGGTTCTTCTAGAGAATGCTCGTATGAACCAATTTCAACAGATTTTAATGATTTATCGAAACCTACTAGACGAACAACGTGGATTAGTTGTAGTTGATGCCTTTTCGGCAAAAGAAATAAAAGTTTCAGACAGGCAGAATCTGGAGAAGACAATTGCAAATTTAACAGGAAAAAAAGTCAGATTAAGATACCATATTGATGAGAAACTAATTGGTGGTTTGAGACTACAGATTGGATCGACAATTTTAGATGGTTCAGTTGAAACACAATTGAATCAAGTGCGTCAGCATCTTAATCCATAGGAGATTTGGAGAAAAATCATGTCAATTAAGGCAAATGAGATTACCAAAATTATTAAGGAACAAATTAAAGATTACGGTGCTGATGTAGTTGTTAGCGAAGTTGGTACAGTAATTTCTGCTGGAGACGGGATAGCTAGAATCCACGGTTTGGAAAAAGTGATGTCTCTTGAGCTATTGGAATTTCCACATGATGTTTATGGGATGGCATTCAATCTTGAGGAAAGCAATGTGGGGGCGGTTCTTTTTGGAGAATTCCATGCTATTAAGGAGGGAGATTTAGTTAAGAGAACTAAACGAATTATGGAGGTTCCTGTAGGAGATTCTCTGTTGGGTCGTGTAGTAGATTCTTTGGGGCGACCATTGGATGGGAAAGGTCCTATTGATACTGAGCAATATAATCCAATTGAAACGTTGGCTCCTGGGGTAACAGATAGACAGCCGGTTCGGGAACCTGTTCAAACAGGATTGAAGGCAATTGATTCTATGATTCCGATTGGTCGAGGACAGCGAGAGCTTCTAATTGGAGATCGTCAGACTGGTAAAAGCGCTATTGCTATAGACACTATCATTAATCAAAAAAATACTGATTTAATATGTATTTACGTGGTAATTGGTCAGAAGCGTTCTACAGTGGCTCGTGTAGTAAAAACTCTGGAATCACATGAGGTAATGGACAAAACTATCGTAGTTTCGGCTACTTCTTCTGATCCGGCTACCATGCAGTATCTAGCTCCTTATGCAGGATGTGCGATAGGAGAGTATTTCAGAGACACGGATCGCCATGTTTTGGTTGTCTATGATGATCTTTCCAAACATGCAGCTTCCTACCGCGAAATGTCCTTACTTCTTCGCCGTCCACCTGGGCGTGAGGCTTTTCCTGGAGATGTGTTTTACTTGCATAGCCGACTTCTAGAGAGGTCTGCTAAGTTGAGTGATGAATTGGGAGGAGGTAGTTTGACTGCACTTCCCATTATTGAGACTCAGGCAGGAGATATATCAGCGTACATTCCGACCAATGTTATTTCTATTACCGATGGTCAAATTTTTTTGGAGTCCAATCTTTTTTATTCTGGCATTCGACCAGCAATTGATGTTGGAAAATCGGTTAGCCGTGTTGGGAGTGCAGCCCAGATTAAAGCTATGAAACAGGTATCTGGGAAATTGAGACTCGATTTGGCACAGTATCGAGAACTGGCTGCTTTTGCACAGTTTGGATCGGATTTGGACAAAGCTACTCAGCAACAGTTGGCGCGTGGAGAGCGATTGACAGAAATTTTGAAGCAGGCTCAATACGAGCCACTAAGTGTGACGCGCCAGATTATTACCATTTTTGCGGGAACACAGGGTGGTCTGGATGACTTAGAAGTAGGGGATCTGAAAGATTTTGAAGTTGGATTGCATGAATATATCGAAGCTAACGCTTCCGATTTGGTCGAGCAGATTATCGACAAGAAAGTTTTAGACGATGACCTAATGGAGAAAATGCAAGAGGTTATTGAGGAGTATAAGTCAATATTTAATGAAAAAAACGCAGCATAGTTTGGAATGGAATGTTGTTGATCTGTCTTACGGGTTAAATTTAATTGGTTTATTAAAACCAATAGAAAGCTAGTTTAATAATGTCTGGTGGGGCTCTTCTTCATCTTCGGAACCGCGTTCATTCTGTTAAGAATATTCAGCAGATTACGCGTGCCATGAAATTTGTTTCGGCTTCTAGATTGAGACGGTCACAGGATCGAATTTTTTCTGCTCGTCCTTATGCTAGGAGGATGCTAGAGGTTCTAAATTCACTGGCTACTCGTGTTGAATCGGACCAGCATCCCCTTTTGCTAGAACGTGAAAATCATCAGGTAATGTTGATTGTGATTACTGCTGATAAGGGTTTGTGTGGGGCGTTTAACTCCAACATCATTAAGGCTGCTGTAAAAGAGGTCGAAAGCGATGAGACCAACAAAGAGATCAGTATGACCCTAGTGGGCCGCAAGGCAGCAGATTGGTTTCGGAAGCGTTCTTGGCCAATTAAGCATCAATATTTGAATATTATGAGTCAGGTTGAATTTAAATATGCTCAGGAAATCGCTCACAATATTATTGATTACTACACGAAAAATGAGTTGGATGCCGTTTTTCTAGTTTACAACGAGTTTAAGTCGGTTATTCAGCAGGAGATAGTTATTGAACCACTTTTGCCTATCGGAAGATTGAAGGTGGAGGAGGCAAAAATTCCGTTGGACTATATATATGAACAATCTCCTTCGGTGATTTTTGATCGTTTGCTAACTCGTCATATTGAGACACAGGTGTTTAGGGCAATGCTGGAATCGGAGGCTTCTGAACATGGTGCTCGAATGACAGCTATGGATTCCGCTACTCGTAATGCGACGGAGGTTATTGAGAATCTCACTCGTTATATGAATCGTATTCGACAGGCTGCAATTACTACGGAAATTATTGAGGTTGTTAGCGGAGCAGATGCTTTGCAAGGGGATTAATCACAACACTTGGTTTTCAAGTGGACAAAGAGTGTTAGAGGTCGGTTTTACAATTGGGATATTTGGTAATTGGGAATGTTGGAGATCAATCGTTGGGTCAAGAATTTAAAATTGGTTTGTTGGGGGTAGATACAGTATGACAGAAGAAGTTGTTGGCAAGGTACTACAGGTCGTGGGACCGGTTTTGGATATTCAGTTTGAAAGTGGTCATGTGCCTGCTATCTATAATTCAATTAAAGTAACCTCAGAGGGATTTGAGACAACAGTGGATATTGATATCACATTGGAAGTGGCTCAACATTTGGGTGAAGGTGTCGTTAAGTGTATTGCAATGCAACCTACTGACGGGGTTATACGTGGAATGACTGCAATTGATACTGGAGCACCAATATCTGTGCCAGTCGGGCCTGGAACTCTGGGACGGGTTATGAATCTCTTGGGTGAACCTGTTGATAATTTAGGGCCTGTAGATAGCACTAATTTTTATCCAATTCACCGACCATCACCCGCACTAATAGATCAGAATACTGAAACTTCAATGTTGGAGACGGGCATTAAAGTAATTGATTTGATTCAACCCTTTTCTCGAGGTGGGAAAATTGGTCTTTTTGGTGGTGCAGGAGTTGGAAAAACTGTAATTATTATGGAGCTTATTAACCGAATTGCGACTCAACATGGTGGTTTTTCGGTATTTGCCGGAGTAGGTGAGCGTACTCGTGAAGGCAATGATCTCTGGTTGGAAATGAAAGAGTCAGGAGTTATCGATAAGGCAGCTCTTGTTTATGGTCAGATGACCGAGCCTCCCGGAGCTCGTTTAAGAGTGCCTCTCACGGGTCTGACAGTAGCTGAATATTTTAGAGATGAAGAGGGGCAGGATGTTTTACTTTTTATCGACAATATTTTTCGATTTACTCAGGCTGGCTCAGAAGTATCTGCTCTTTTAGGACGTATGCCTTCGGCGGTCGGATACCAACCTAACTTAGCCACAGAGATGGGAGAGTTGCAGGAGCGAATAACTACAACTAAGAAGGGGTCAATTACTTCAATTCAAGCTATCTATGTGCCAGCTGATGATTATACTGACCCAGCTCCAGCAACAGCCTTTGCTCATCTAGATGCAACCACTAATTTGGAACGCTCTATTGCAGATCAGGGAATCTATCCAGCAGTTGATCCGCTAGCTTCCACTAGTCGAATATTAGATCCTCGTATTATTGGCGAAGAGCATTATTCAGTAGCTCGGATGGTGCAGGGGTTTCTACAACGCTATAAGGATCTACAGGACATTATTGCTATTTTAGGAATAGATGAGCTTTCAGAAGAGGATAAGTTAACGGTGACGAGAGCGCGTAAAATTCAACGATTTCTTTCTCAACCTTTTTTTGTAGCGGAGCAATTTACCGGAATCAAGGGAAAGTATGTTGGAATTGAAGATACTATCCGAGGCTTTAAGGAAATATGTGAAGGCCAGTATGATGATCTTCCAGAACAAGCTTTTTATCTTGTAGGTGGTATTGAGGACGTTATAGAGAAGGCTAAGGGATTGACAGAAGAAAATTCTTAAGAGGAAATCTTTCTAAGTTGGGTTGAAATCATATGGTGCTCCACTAGGAGAATTAATGGCAGACTTTTTACCTGAGAAGATTAATCTGGAAATTGTAACTCCTGAGAAGTCTCTTTTTAGTGGGGAAGTAGATGAAATTACCGTACCCGCGGCACAAGGATATTTGGGTATTTTACCAGGGCATGCTCCCTTGCTTTCTGAGCTTCAAGTAGGTGTTATTTCATATCGCCAAGGGACAGATGAATCTCATTTATTTTGCAGTATGGGATTTTTGGAAGTGTTGGAAGATAGAGTTTCAGTGTTGGCTGAGAAGGCTGAATTAGCGGATCAAATCGATATTGAACAGGCGAGAACAGCTCGGAGTGACGCTGAAGAAGTATTGCGTGTTGGGGATGAAGTAACTGACTACACAGAAGTAATGCTGAGGATGCGCGAGGCATCTACTAGACTAGAAGTGGCAACCAAAGTTGGACGGACCTAATCATTTCCCTTTGTTTTTTTTGGTTCTGAGTGATGTTTTGGTGTAACAATCGTTAAAAGGCGATTTGTTATGACGGAATTTTTCTTAGAAGATTGGTGGGGGATAGTGTAATGGCAACACGCGTGGCTCTGGACCACGTAATCGGGGTTCGAATCCCTGTCCCCCAGCCACTTTTATTCTTTTTTTTTGGAATTTATAAAAAATAGGTAAATTAATTGAGAGTTGTAGTGACTGGTGCTAATGGATTGATTGGAAGAGAGCTTTGTGCTCGGTTAACCAAGGCAAATTACACAGTAATTGCATTAGTTCGAAACGTTAGTAAAAGTTCTTCACTGTTGGTTCAGGATGTAGTTGCATGGGAAGCCTTGTCAGGACCTCCTGAAGTTAAGGTTTTAGATGGCTGTGATGCTGTAGTGCATTTAGCAGGAGAGCCAGTAGCGGCAGGACGGTGGACACCTAAAAGAAAAGAACTTATTCGCGACAGTCGGGTATTAGGAACTAAAAATCTAGTTAAGGCCTTGTCGTTGTGTAAGATGCCTCCTAAAGTACTTGTTAGTAGCTCTGCTATCGGATATTACGGAAATTCAGGGAATCAAATATTAGATGAGATGAGCCCGATGGGCGACGGTTTTTTATCACAAGTTTGTGACCAGTGGGAAGCGGAAGTGCAACAAGTGGTTCAATGGGGAACGCGGATAGTTTTGTTGCGAACTGGTTTGGTTTTATCTCTTGATGGTGGAGCACTTTCTAAAATTCTTCCTCCCTTTAAAATGTTTTTAGGGGGCCCTATGGGTAGTGGAAAGCAGTGGATGTCTTGGATCCACATTAAAGATGAAATTGAGGCTATTGTGTATGCTATTGAGACGAATAGTCTTAAAGGGCCAGTTAATTTAACTGCACCGCATCCAGTGAATAATGAGCAGTTTTCTTGTCAACTAGCACGTGTATTGGGTCGTCCTGCTCTATTTCGAGTACCACCTTTGGTTATGCATATTCTTCTAGGGGAAATGGCTGAGAACCTTCTTTTGGGAGGGCAGAGAGTACTTCCTTTGGAATTACAGAAGTCTGGTTATTCTTTTTATTACCCTGATCTAAATTCTGCACTGCAAGATCTTATTAACTAAGTGTCTAAAACAAAATAGGAGGAAACTATGAAGCAATTTTTAATAATACTTTCTTTAGTAGGTGTTTCTATGAGTATCTGTTCTGCTCAAGTAAGTCGGGGAACAGCTGAGACAAACATTCACGGTAAAAAGATCATAATTGAATACGGACGACCTGAGTTGCAGGGGAGAGATATGTTGGAGAAGGCAAGTGTGGGAATGGTTTGGCGTATGGGAGCCGATGAGGCAACCAGTCTAGTGAGTGAAGGGAATTTAATTTTTGGGAAAATCCAGGTGCAGAAGGGTAGCTACTCTTTGTTTGCAAAAAAAGCAGGGAGAAATCAATGGGAGTTAATTATTAATTCTGAAGCAAAAGTTTGGGGGTCTAGACGTAATCCAGAAAAAGATCTACTCGCAATTCCACTAAGGAGTAATGTGGTTCCATCGAACAAAGAAAAATTTACTATTCTGCTTAATTCAACAGGCCAAGATTCGGGAACAATTTCGATGGTTTGGGGAACTAAGGAGTTGAGTGCTGACTTTACTGTTGAGTAGAACGGCCTTTTGGTGGGTTGGGTTGTGCTAATCTTGTTTCAGCACTACTGCGCTATGGGGCTGTGGCCCAAAGGAGTTGGATATGAAAATGTTTAGATGGTGTTTGTTACTAGTGCCGGTTGTTTGTTTTTCATTTGCCTGTTCCCTAGAGCCTGAGACCGTATTCGAACCAGAGATTGTTCCACTTCCAGCTGATCCAAATGATTATGCTCCATTGCCTACTTACGAAGCGATGACAATTCCAGAAGACAATCTAATGAGTTCAGAAAAGGTTACTTTGGGAAAGCAGTTGTTTTTTGATAAGCGAATGAGTGGAGATGGGAAACTCTCTTGCTATTCTTGTCATGTTTGTGAATCAGGTTTGACAGATGGAAGACCTACAGCAGTGGGTGCTTTTGAAAAGCAATTAACACGTAACTCTCCAACTCTCTGGAATATTGGATATCATGCAGAATTTTATTGGGACGGAAGGGCAAAAACATTGGAGGCTCAAGCTTTTGCTGCTTGGAAGGGTGGCAATATGGGCGCTAATCCTGACGAAGTAACAACTCAGTTAAACACAATTACCGGGTACAAAGTTCAGTTTGAAAAAGTTTTTGAAGAAGAAGCTACTCCGGGTAATGTATCAAAGGCATTGGCTGCCTATATGAGGACTATTATAAGCCACGATACGCCTTGGGATCATTGGCAGGCCGGAGATGAAGATGCGGTCAGTGAAGCTGCTAAGCGAGGGTATGCAGTTTTTAAGGAGGCCAATTGTAACAATTGTCATGACGGAGTTCTTTTTACCGATCTCCAATATCACAATGTGGGGATAGGGATGGAAGCTGAGAAGCCTGATGTAGGTCGTTTTAAAGTTACTCAAGAAGAGTCGGATACTGGTGCTTTTAAGACTCCTACACTTCGTGATATCAGTCAGTCCGGGCCTTATTTTCATAATGGAAGTGTGGCTACTTTGGAGGAAGCAGTTGATTTTATGCTGGGTGGAGGACAAAAAAATCCCTATCTAGACAAAGAGAATCTTGAAGAGGTTAAATTAAAGGCCTCTGAAAGAGAGGATTTACTTGAGTTTCTAAAGTCGCTTGATCAGCCCTGTAATTTAAGTGAACCTATTCTGCCCCCAGGGGATGTGGGGTAATAGGGGAACAGACTTTACTTTCTGGATACAGCTTTCTTTTTATACATTGCCGCAATCTCTTGTGAGTCCTGGTGGACTTTTTCAACTAGTTCAGGGGGACTCAGGGGGTGTGCGTGTGATGCAAAACTTAAAATCAGGCGTGAGGGGTATTCCAGTGTTTCGCTGAATAGGGTCAAAATTACTCCCTTCTTCTTAGCTTTTTTTACTGAAGATCCCCACTGTTCTTTGATCCAAGGAGCCACCGTTGAATCAAAATAAATTTTAATTTCTTGTCGGCCCATGGATTTCAAAAAGCCATCTTTATATTTGTCTACGTCCAAGTCTTTAGGAGAGGGAAAAGTGGTTTTTAAAAGTTTTGTAGAGAGAATACGTTCAAATTTAAAGGTGCGTAAATCTTTTCTCATTTGGCAATAGCCGGTTAGATACCAATAACCTACATATTTCATTAAAAAATAGGGTCTAATGATGCGGTCGTTTGTAGTATTACTCATCAGGGAATAGTATTCGATTTTCACCTTTTTTTTCTGTTCAATAGCTTGGCGCAGAAGAGTAAAATACTGAGAAACGGGTCGTGAAGGTTTCTCTAAAATAATACGGTCTTCCAAATTTCCCGCCGGACCGAGGGAACTACTAATAGCCTGCTTAATCTTCTTCCTGAGCGATTCAACCGTTTTGGGTTCTACTTCCGGATCTAGTAGCTGTATTGAAGTTAATAATGCCATGATCTCAGGTCGAGTAAAGCGCAACGGACGATTTAACATCTGGTCATATTCAATGTAAACCTTGTTATCTTCAACGTAGATATCGACATAATCATCAGGTTTAAAAGGAGGTTTTCCAATAAGAAGCATGAAATCCATTTCTTTTATTAGCTGTTTAGGACGCATGTCCACATGCTTAGCTAAATCTTCCAATGGAATTCCCTGGTTCTGAGACACATAGCTCATAATGAAGAGTATGCGATTAATGCGCTCGTTAATATTCATTACATTTCCCGAAGGATTTTTCGGATTTCATCACGAATTTCCGGAGGGTCCAATACCTCAACGTCTGTTTTATGTGACAAAATCCATGGAATCAAGCTTAATCGGTTGGTTACTCTGAGTTCGAATAGATTCTTTGATCGTTTTTTAGCTGTTGTTAGTTGTGGTAGGAGTTCAGGAAGACGATGAGGAGAAACGCGTATGGTAATCGTAATTGGTTCATGCAGTTCCATCTCCCAGAGTTGTTGATGTTGGTAGTCTTTCAAAGAAAATGTTTTGGGAATATCATAGTCTGGTGTTCCGGGACGTCGTGTGTTCATTGTCAAAGTCTTAATCCGTGTAAGTACAAATGAACGCAGATCTTTACGAAGGTGGTCCCATCCTACCAACGTCCAATTTCCTCGACGAAAAATCAGGCCATATGAATTGACTTTGCGTCGGGTAGTTTTTCCTGTTGAAAAGGCATGGTAAAGAATATCGATTGTTTTTTTTCTATCTAGAGCATCTTGAATTTGTTTGACCCAAGCAGAACGGGAGTTTGATTTTTGTCCACTAGAATATGTGATAGTAATTTCAGCAGGAGGTGGACTAATCTGATGATTGATACTAGTGATTTTATGTAACACACTCTCTAATTGATCGCGGTAGGGGAAACTTTCATTTTCTAAAACTGCACTAGCAGAAAGCATCAATAGGGAAGATTCCTGAGTTGTGAACTCAATTGCTGGGAGGAAGAGTTTTTCTTCTTCAATAATGTAACCTTCCTTTTTGGTGCCACTGCCACTATGGTAGTCAATAGGAATAGCAAGTGAAATGAGTTCGGCTTTGTCTCGTTCAAATTTTCTTTGATTTGATTCTTCAACTCCACGAGAATAGTCCTCAGGAAACTGGTTTTTAATCTCCTGCCACGAAACAGGTTCGGGGGCATTTAGCAGATAGGTTATTAAGTCTAGTAAACGTTCAGCACGATTCATTGATTGCTGTAGTGTAGAAAACGAATTATGAGGGGTCAACCATAGGTTTTAATCCGTCTTGACATCTGAGGTATATTACCAAAGTATTTATAGAAGGAGTATGAGTAAGTGACGTTTATTATTTGTGAGCCCTGTATTGAAACTAAAGACACTGCATGTGTGGATGCTTGTCCAGTTGACTGTATCCATCCGCGCGCAGACGAGGTGGATTTTGATCCTGAAACACAGTTGTATATTGATCCGGAAGAGTGTATTGATTGTGGTGCCTGTGTGCCGGAGTGTCCAGTCGAAGCAATCTTTCCAGAGGACGAAGTTCCAGAGCAATGGTCAGAGTACATCGATATCAACTACAAGTGGTATGAAAAGAAATAATTAATTCTATGAACTGGTCCGATGCATTTTAAGGTGTAGGACGGGTCTTTACTTTTTGCGTATCTGGGAAAAGTGTGCAAAAGATGTGTAAAACCTGTTTGTTGTTTTGCCGATAGAATGGCTAGTGTTCTCCTCGTACCAAATCTTCAAATTGTTCTCGTTGGCGAACAATTTGAAATTGGTCTCTATCTACCATGACTTCAGATACACGAGGCCGAGAGTTGTAATTAGAAGAGGCTACAAAACCATAGGCACCCGCATTCATTAGTGCTAAATATTCTCCGTTTTGAAGTTCAGGAATCTGACGGTTTTGAGCAAAGAAGTCACCTGTTTCACAAACCGGTCCAACTACATCAGCTTCAATCCGAATTTCTTTTTTTTGTAGCGGGAGAATTTCGTGGTAGGCGTTATAGAGTGATGGTCGTATCAAATCATTCATGGCTCCATCGACAATGACGAAATTTTTATTATGGTTAGTTTTATGATGTAAAACCTGACTAAGCAGGACTCCTGTGTTGCCAACAATGAATCTTCCGGGTTCAAAAATGATCTGATAGTCTTGGCGCTCTTTTCCCAAAAAGTGGCCGTATTCATTCAAATTAAGTTCCTGCTCGTTCTGGTAAGGGATGCCAACGCCCCCTCCTAAGTTAAGATGGCTAATCTGGAAATCTTGATTTCTCAGATCGTCTGCTACCGCTCTAAGTTTTAAAAAAGCTTCTGTAAATGGTTTGATATCCAGAATCTGAGAGCCTATATGAAAGCCTATTCCAATTAGTCGAAGTTGATTTGTGGATTTCAATATTTGGCTTATTTTGTCTAGATGGATGAGATCAATGCCAAATTTGTGTTGACGAAACCCAGTAGAGACATAGGGGTGTGTTTTGGCATCTACTTCTGGATTAATGCGCAAAGAAATATTGGTGTGAGTTTCTTTGTCTTTGGCTAACATAACAAGGTGTTCAAGTTCCTGGAGAGATTCTATAGTTATGCTGAATAAAGGCATTTCCAGGGCTGTTTCCATTTCGTTATTTGTTTTTCCTACTCCGCCAAAGATAATTCGACTTGGCCTGGCCCCAATTTTTTCTAAGCGATATAATTCTCCTGCTGAAATTACGTCAAAGCTACTTCCTTCGTTCATGAGCAGGCGTAGGATGCTCAAGTTTGAGTTAGCCTTAACCGCGTAACAGATTAAAGGATTAACGTCTTGAAAGGCTTGGCGAAATGCCTGAAAGTTTTTCAGGATTGCATTTTTACTGTAGACGTAACAGGGTGTCCCGCATTTCTGGGCAATATCTTTCAGTGATACATCCTCACAGAAGAGTTGTTTGTTACGGTATTGAAAAGATTGTGTCAAAGTCATTGGATTATAGACATATTAGTGGTTGCCAATTATATACATTATTTACGAATTTCCTTTTATTTTCTCTATTTCTGCCGAAGTGTCAAAAATCAAAGTGAAAAAAATAATCTAAAGGAAAGTAGTTTTGGGTGAGGGAAAGGAGAATAGGATTGGAGATTAGGAATAAGTAATGAGTGTATGTTCGGGTATCGTGATTATTTGCCTGTGTTAGAATTTCTGGTAGAGAATAGGAATTAAATACGGTGTTATGAGTTTAAAAGACAAAATACTGAAAAAGAAGGCTGAGGTAGGGATAGTGGGTCTGGGCTATGTTGGGCTGAGTTTGACAGTAGAGTTTTTAAGAAGTGGTTTTAAGGTTTACGGTATTGATAACGACAACAAGAAAGTAAATCGTATGAACGCGGGAGAATTTCCTGATCAAGAGATTGCTAGGTCAATTATCAATCCTGCAATTGATTCGAATCAGTTGCAAATCTCTCAGACCTATGATGTGTTGGCTCGTGTGGACTGTATTATCATTTGTGTTCCCACACCTTTACGACAAACTAAAGATCCTGACATGCAATATATCATGCAGGCTGTAGCAGAGATTCGTAAATACTTGCATCAGGACACGTTAGTTATTCTGGAAAGCACTACTTATCCAGGAACTACAGAAGAAGTTCTTTTGAGTGAGTTGGAGAATCAGAAGTTAAAAATAGGAAAAGATTTTTTTCTAGCTTTTTCCCCAGAACGTGTTGATCCCGGAAATTCTAAATACGGGACCAAAAACACTCCGAAAATTGTAGGTGGAATTACCTCTGAGTGTACTGAGATGGCCAAGATTTTGTATGAGCAGGTTATTGATAGTGTAGTTCCTGTTTCGTCGGCAGCTACTGCCGAAATGGTTAAATTGTTGGAAAATACTTTTCGAGCAGTCAATATTGGATTGGTAAACGAAATTGCTATTGCATGCAATAAATTAGATATTCCTGTTTGGGAGGTTATTGAGGCAGCGGCTACTAAACCTTTTGGATTTATGCCTTTTTTCCCGGGACCTGGATTGGGTGGGCATTGTATACCTATTGATCCCCTTTATTTGTCTTGGAAATTAAAGACACTTAACTATAGGGCGCGTTTTATAGAGCTAGCAAGTGAAATTAACACTTATATGCCAGAGTACTGTCTGAGCAGGATTGTGCAATTGCTCAATCAAAATAAGCAGTCAATTTACGGATCAAATATTTTAGTTCTTGGCGTGGCTTATAAGAAAAATGTTGAGGATACTCGGGAATCACCTGCACTAGATATTATCCGTTTACTTGAAGATAATGGAGCAAAAGTAGACTATCATGATCCGTATGTTCCCAATGTTAAGGTGGATGAAAATTCTATCAAGAGGTCAATACAACTGACGTCGAAATCTATTGAAAAGTACTGTCTAGTTGTCTTGGTTACAGACCATTCCTGTTTTGATTATAAAATGATTCAGAACTCGGCTCATCTTGTTTTTGACACCCGAAATTCTTTTAAGGAACCGTTTGAAACATTGTCCAGACTTTGAATGTAGATAAAGTTAAGTGAAAATTCCCTTTCTTAACCTAAGTAGTCAAACTGAAGTTGTTTTGGATGATTTTTTGTTAAGTATCCAGGACATAGCCCACAAGAATCAGTTTATTGGAGGGCCTCCAGTCCGGGAATTCGAACAGAAATTTGCAGTCTATTGTGGTGTTAAGAACTGCGTGGCACTTAACAGTGGAACTGACGGTTTGCGATTAGCTTTAGTAGCATCTGAAATAGACAGTAATGATGAAGTTATCACTTCACCATTTACTTTTGTTGCTACTACAGAAGTAATTAGTCAAACTGGCAAGTTAGTTCTTGCAGATATTGATTTGGATACATTTAATCTTTCGGTGGAAGCGATCAAATCCAAAGTCAGTGGTCGGACTAGGGCAGTGTTGCCAATTCACATTTTTGGTCTCCCAGCTTCTATGCTGTCCATATTAGAATTTGCCCAAAAATATAATTTAACTGTTATTGAAGACGCTTGTCAGGCTCATGGAGCAGCGATTGGGGAGAAGAAAGTAGGCAGTTTTGGCCAATTGGCTTCATTTAGTTTTTATCCTACTAAAAATTTAGGAGCTTTTGGTGATGGCGGTGCTGTTACTAGTGATGATGAATTAATGGCTGAGCGAATTCGGCGACTCAGAAATCATGGGGAAGCAGAGGGGAAATATCACCATCAAGAAGAGGGATATAATTCACGCATGGATGCTTTGCAGGCAGTCGTGCTTAATTTAAAGCTCAGTTTTTTAGAAGATTGGGTGAATACTCGTCGTCAATTAGCTTCTCTTTATAAGGATCGACTGGGCCATTTGGAAGAGATTCAATTTCAGAAGGAACCAGATAACTATCGTCACAGTTATCATCTCTTAGCTGCACGAGTAAAAAGACGTTCTGGACTTGTAGATCATTTGACAGGATCTGGTATTGAGACAAAGATTATTTATCCGATTCCAATTCATCTTCTTCCCGCTTATCAACATTTAAATTATCGATGTGGTGATTTTCCAAATGCTGAGAAACTGTGTAAACAGATATTATCTTTTCCTCTTTATCCGGGAATGACAGAGTCTCAGGTACTACAAATTTCCGATGTTATAGAACAGTTCTATGTTGGATAAGTGGATTAGTATTTCCATTTTGGTAGCAGTAGTTTGCTCGGTGCTCTCAATTTTTGTGTCAGAAATTTTTTTCTCCATGGCCAGTGTGCTTTGGTTAGTGGATTGTTATCATCGCAAAAAAATACACTTAAGATTCCCTCCTTTTTTCCGATATTTACTGGTTTTTTTATTAGCGATAATAGGGGCAATAGCTTTTTCCAATGATATTTCAACTAGTCTTTATTTCTTGAAAAAATTGATCAAGTACTTTTACATTTTACTGATTTTTACTTACGTCAAATCTGAATGGGTAGAGCAGGCATTACAAGCTATATTTGTTGTTTTGACGGGTAGCGCATTGTATGGAATCTTGCAGTACTTTGTACTGATGGATGTTACGCTCCTGAATCGTATTGAGGGATTTATGGGACATTGGATGACCTTTTCTGGACAGCTAATGTTGTGTTCTGTTGCCATGACAGGATATCTATTGTTCTATCGTTTGCCGCGAACATTTAGCTTAACTCGCAATGTATCCGTTCAAATTTCCGGATATTCAAAATCTTGGTGCTCGGTGAAATATCAGGAAATATTAAGATATGGAAGTTGGACGTTAGTGCTTGGAATTTTTTTACTGGCCCTCATTCTGACACAAACTAGAAACGCTTGGCTTGGAACTCTTGGTGGGTTGTTCTTGTTGCTCTGGATGTTCCGATTTCGTTGGATGTTATCGGGAATAGGAATTTTGTTTTTAGTTTTTTTGATTTTACCTGGACATTTTAAGCAGCGTTTTTATTCTGGGTTGGATTCTTCAGATACAACAACTCGAATTCGTATTGAGTTATTTCATACTGGAGCGAATATTATAAAGGACAATCCTTGGTGGGGTCTGGGTCCACGGATGGTGCCAAGAGATTATCAACGCTACAATACAACCGATGAGTTTCCGAAGTGGATATATCAGCATTTGCACAATAATTTTTTACATATTGCTGCTGAGATGGGTCTAATCACTCTAGGGGCATGGATTATGTTGTGGACTAAACTATTATTGGATTTTGTTCGGTTTAAAAGAGGTGATAAAAATGACTCAATTTTGTCCTGTATGTCAACAGTTGGGATTGGAGTAATAACTTCGTTTTTGTTAGCAGGTCTCTTTGAATATAATTTTGGAGATTCAGAAATCTTGATCCTGCTGCTTTTTTTTGTCACAGTTCCTTATGTCCTCAAATATCCTCGAGAAGAGCTCTCTTAAAATTGCCCTACTGGGAACACGCGGTATTCCAGCCAATTACGGAGGTTTTGAAACCTTTGCTGAGGAGTTATCTGCTCGTCTAGTAGATCGAGGACATTTTGTTACAGTTTACAGTCGAAGTCACTTTGTTGATCCCCTATTGCGTTCTTATAGGGGAGTTGAAATTAGAACACTTCCAGCAGTTCGCACGAAATACTTAGAGACGGTTACTCATACATTCGTTTCAGTTTTCGATGCTTTGCTAAGAGGATACGATGTTGTTCTAGTATGTAATGCAGCTAATGCTTTTATCTGTTGGATTCCTGGATTATTTGGGCAAAAAGTGGTTCTCAATGTTGATGGAGTGGAGAGATTGCGAAGTAAGTGGAACTGGTTGGGCCAAGCCTATTATCGTCTAAGTGAATTTTTAGCAACTATTTTTCCCGATGAAATAATTAGTGATGCCCGTTCAATTCAAAAATATTATCTAGAAGAATATGGAATCCATTCTCATTTTATTTCCTATGGTGCTTCGGTAGAAAATGTTAAGAGTTTTGAGATTCTGAGCCAATTAAATCTTAAGTCGCGAGAATATATTTTGTATGTCAGTCGGCTTGAACCGGAGAATAATGCGGAATTAGTTATTAAAGCGTACTGTCAATCAGAGGCTACTTATCCACTAGTGGTGGTGGGAGATGCTCCCTATAATTCTCAGTATATTAAAAAACTTCATGATTTGTCCCAAGGCAAAAATATACTGCTACCTGGATCTATTTATGGATTAGGTTATCGTGAGTTACTTTCTCATTGTCTTTGTTATGTGCAAGCCACTGAAGTAGGAGGAACTCATCCGGCTCTGATTGAGGCAATGGGAACGGGTTGTTTAGTGTTGGCAAATGGCACTGAAGAGAATCAAGAAGTAGTTGGAGAGGCAGGCTTTATTTACCCTTTTAATAATTTAGAATCACTTAGTCAACTGATGGATCAAATTTGTTCTGATCCAGATACGTACGATAATTATCGGAAACTAGCCCAAGATCGGGTGCGTGAATCCTACAATTGGGAGAAAGTAGTTACTCAATATGAAACTTTGTTTCACGAGCTTGTTTCTAGTTCTGATCACTGTGTTTGATAATTTTTATGCGTAAAGCTGTACTCTAGTGAAATTTCAAGGAGTATTTCTAAGAGTAATATGCTTAGTTTCATATCGTGTCTTGGTTGTTAGTTCATATTGATGTTTGAATTTGCTTGCTATAGATAAAGAGGTGAAAACCATTCAAATTCCAGTGCTTGTGAGTTTAGTAACCTACAATGAGGAATTGTTTTTAGCCCGATGCCTAGAATCATTGGAAAATCAAACTGCAGAAGTTTGTGTGCGAATTTTCGATAATGCTTCTCAAGATGCAACCCGAGACATTGCTCGAAAGTTCGGGGTGAATTTGTATGAATCAAAAAAGAACCGGGGATATAGTTTTGGTCACAATAAAAACCTTGCGGGTTCCGATTTTGAAATTGCGTTGCTGTTAAATGCCGATGTAGTGCTGTGTCCTGATTATGTGGAAATCCTTTTGGCTACTTTGGACAAGGTGGATAGTGTCGGTATGGTGGGGGGCAAGCTGTATCGAATGAATGAGAACGGTGAAAAAGTATTTAGAAGAGGTGTTCCGGTTTTGGATAGTACAGGTATTTTCTTTACTCCGTCACAGCGACATTTCGATCGAGGTAGTGAAGAAGAAGATCGTGGGCAATACGATCGAAGACAATTGGTATTTGGAATTACGGGGGCGGCATTGATGTGCAGAAAAGAGATGCTGGAAGATATTAGTATGGAAGGTGAATATTTAGATGAAGATTTTTTTATTTACCGTGAGGATGCTGATCTGGCTTGGAGGGCTCAATTAAGAGGGTGGAAGGCTGTTTATGATCCCGGAGCGAAAGCTCTTCATTGTCGCCATGTGCTCCCTTCTCGCCGTCGCGAGCTTTCCCAATTCATCAACTATCATTCTCTGAAAAACCGCTATTTGATGAGGAAAAAAAATTTGGATGCAGCAGTACGATGGAGATGTTTTCCCTATATGTGGATAAGAGATTTAGCGATCTTATGCTACGTAGTACTTTTTGAAAGGAGTTCTTTGTCGGCTTATCGTGACGTTTGGCGTTTACGTCAAAAATTTTTTAACAAGAGGAAGCATTTGCAAACTCTTCGCCGTGTTAACTCTAGGGCCATAGCAGATTGGTTTTCTTTCACTCCCGCAGCTCGGGATCTTTGAATTCTTTGTGGCACTTGTCAAAAAAAAGCTTAATCAAAAAAGACTCTAGCTTTGGGTCGAGTTTGTGGCTTTGGTGCCAGTTCAAATAATCGTGTAAGTGGTGAAAAGCTTTTTCAATACTGGTTTGACCTTCAATTAAAGAAAAAACAGTTTTCAAATAACGATCTAGTATCTGGTAATTAGGGGTGCTCATCAATTTGTTAGTCTCAAATTAGGATCGACCGTCAAGTTCCAAGAGTCATTGCTTCCAGCTAGAAGCCTTGTTGTGCCTGCCGCTGCAATCATAGCTGCATTGTCTGTTGTTAAATCAAGTTGTGGGTAATATACCGGCAAGTCTTTTTGTTGAAAAAATTCAGTGGTGCGTTGACGTAGTTCGCTATTACAAGATACTCCACCTGAAATTTGGATAGAACGGATTTTTCTGCCTGTCAAAGCTTTTGTTAGACGGTCTAATAGCTGGTCGATTATAGAGCTTTGATAGCTAGCTACTAGGTCTAAAATTGGTTGAGGAATATCTTCTGGTGTTTGGGGGGAGTTTTTTTCTACTGGAGAAATATTGTTGAGATGAAGATGGCGTAAAGCAGCTGCTTTGATACCACTAAAACTGAAATCAAGAGTGCCATCGCTAATTTTTGGAATAGTAAATGAAACAGCATTTGGATCTCCATTCGGGGCTAATTTTTCGATTACCGGACCTCCTGGATACCCTAGTCCTAGATGTTTGGAGAGTTTATCTAGGGCTTCTCCGGCAGCATCATCTCGAGTCTTACAGATTTCTTTATAGCATCCGATTTTTTGAAAGTGAAATAGACTGGTATGACCTCCGGAGACAACTAATGAGAGTGCTGGTAATTTTGCTTCTGGATGATTTAGGAGAACTGAACAAATATGTCCTTCTAGGTGATTAGTGCCTACGCAGGGGAGGTCTAAACTATAGGCTAATCCTTTTGCATAAGCCATTCCCACTAAAAGAGCTCCCATTAGGCCAGGTCCTCTTGTTACTGAGATAGCGTCAATTTTATTCCAAGAAATATCGGCTCTTATTAGACACTCTTCAACAGTAGAACAAATGTTGTCCAAATGTTCGCGACTGGCTAGTTCGGGCACAACACCTCCAAAGTTAGAGTGTATGGGAATTTGAGATGCCACAACATTTGAGAGAAGAGTGTGCCCATCTTTTAGTAAGGCTGCAGCTGTTTCGTCGCAGCTGGACTCGATGCCGAGGACAATCATTTTTGAAAAAGGGATGCGATGTTTTCTTGGTAAGGTTTTTTGACTATTCCTTGTTCTGTAATGATGGCAGAAATTAGGTGATTAGGGGTTATATCAAAGGCAGGATTTGCAATAGAAGTTTCTTGGGGGACCAGACGTTTCCCATGCATTTCTGCGACTTCTTTGATATCACGCTGTTCGATAGGAATTTGATCACCCGTTGGGGTGGCCAAATCAATAGTTGAAAGAGGAGCTGCCACATAGAAAGGCAAATTATGTTCTTTGGCTAGTATAGCCACTGAATAAGTCCCAATTTTATTGGCGACATCTCCATTGGCAGCAATTCGATCAGCTCCTACTACTACTGCTTCAATTTCACCCAAGCGCATAAAATAACCGGCCATGTTGTCAGTAATTAGTGTGCAGGGAATATTTTCTTTCATCATCTCCCAAGCTGTTAGTCGAGAGCCCTGTAAGAAAGGGCGGGTTTCGTCAGCAAAGACCTGAACTTCTTTTCCATTTTCTACTGCAGCTCGAATAACGCCTAGGGCGGTTCCATATCCAGCTGTAGCTAGGGCACCAGCGTTACAGTGAGTCAGAACATTAACTTTTTGGGATAATAATTGTTGTCCGTGTTCTCCTATTTTTCGGTTAATTTCAATATCTTCTTTATGAACTTGTATGGCTTCTTCCTCTAGAACATTTTGAAGATCCTTTAATGAAGACTTTTTGTGATTATCAAAAATTTTTCTCATCCGTTCAATGGCCCAAAAAAGATTGCGAGCAGTGGGACGAGTTTCGTGAATAATATGGCAAATATTATTGAATTCTTCTTCCAGATTCTCTTTTGAGATTAGGTTTTTCACACCTAGAGCTATTCCCATAGCAGAGGCTACACCAATAGCAGGAGCTCCTCTGATTACCATGGATCTGATGGCTTCTGCTACTTCTTCAACCGTTTTGTAAGTATTGTAAATTTCTTGGGTGGGGAGTAGTCGTTGGTCAATCATGACAACTCCCTCATCGGTCCATTCTATAGTTCGAATCATATTGAAACTTTATAACAGAACTACCTGTGAATTCTAGCTTCTTAAAGACTAACTTGTTTATGTTTCTCGAAATTTTTATGGGTAATATGGACAAAACAAAAAGGGCATGGATAGTTCTGTTTCCAACATGTGGCGGTCATGTTAGTGGGCATTTATTAAACAAATTGTTTCCAATATTGTGGTTCAAGAGCTGTATTTGTTGGCTGGGAGGTACCCAGAACTGTTAAAATCCGCCTAAAATGAATGATTTTTTCAGACTAATTCCCTATATCCGACCTAATCTCCATTTGCTGATTGGTTCGCTTCTTCTACTTGTTGCCAGTGGAGCTCTGGAGACAATGGTTATTATGCTGTTAGCTCCTATTTTTAATCAGTTATCGAGTAGCGCAGGGATAGTTTCTTCTAGTAGTGACAAATTTGCCTTTTTACAATCTCTACTAGGTTTGAGTGAAGACAGTTTGGTACGAGTGTCTCTGTTTTTAGTAATATTTTCGTTCTTTAAAGGAATTTTTCTTTATCTTGCTGAGTATTCTATGAGCTATAGCGGTCAACAGGTTGTGGCTGCTTTGAGAAAAAGGCTCAATAGTCATTTGTTGGTGCAATCAATGTCCTTTTATGCCCGTCAGCCAACTGGGAAGCTAATGGCTAGAGTTATTGCCGATAGTGAACGTCTTCAAGAAACGGTTAGTAGGGTATTAACCGATTTTTTTCGACAGTTTCTTTTGCTGCTTTTTTTTCTAGGATTGGTATTTTACACCGATTGGAGACTTGCTCTTTTGTCTCTTTTAATTGGTCCACTAGTTCTGTGGATCACTGTCAAACTTGGACACAGTATGAGGCAAGTGAGTTGGACGAGTCAGGAAAATTTATCAGAGATTTCACAAAAACTTCAGGAGAGTATTGTAGGTCAACGAATAGTGAAGGTTTTTGGAATGGAAGAATATGAGCAGAGACGATTTGATGACTCAACCGATAGTTTAGTTGAATCCAATCTGAAAGTAGCACGGATCGGCGCTTTAAGTTCACCTCTGGTGGAATTTATAGGATATGTCTCGTTTGTTCCATTCTTGCTCTATGCGCATCATCAAATTAATAGAGGGTTTACTATAGGAGCCTTTGTAGTTTTCGTAGCTGCCCTTTTTCGTCTTTATGAACCAGTGCGAAAATTATCTCGTATGCATTTGCATTTTCAACAAGCTTTTGCATCTTCTAGCCGTATTTTTGAGCTCCTAGACACTCATGTTGAAATTAAAGATATCCCAAGCGCTCAAACACTTAGTCCTATTAAGCAAGAAATAAATTTTGACGATGTTAGTTTTTGCTATCAAGAGTCAGATTCTCAGGCGGTTCTTACTGGAATTAATCTTGTCATTCAAAAGGGAGAGATAGTTGCACTCGTAGGAAGCAGTGGTGCTGGAAAGAGCACTATTGCAGGACTCATTCCCCGTTTTTATGATGTAACTTCTGGAAAAATAACTATCGATGGATTGGATATACGCCAAGTAACGTTGAGCTCTCTTCGTCAGCAGATTGCTATGGTGACCCAGGAAACATTTTTGTTCGATGATACTATTTTTAACAATATTGCTTACGGTAGAGAGGGATGCACGCAAGAGGAGGTTGCAGAGGCCGCCAAGGCAGCCTGTATTCAAGATTTCATTCTAAGTCTTCCGCAAGGCTATAGCACAGTTATTGGAGAAAGAGGACAAAGGCTTTCTGGTGGCGAGCGCCAACGGGTAGCGGTTGCTCGAGCTATTCTCAAGAATGCCCCGGTCTTGATTTTAGATGAAGCGACTTCTTCTTTGGATAGTGAATCAGAGCAATTAGTTCAAGAGGCTGTTTACAATTTGATGAAAGAGAAAACAACGTTGGTGATTGCCCACAGGCTTTCGACAGTTCGAGTTGCCCATAGGATTGTAGTTATGGAAGAAGGAGTAATTGTAGAAACTGGGAACCACGATAGTTTGCTTAAGCGTTCTGGTATTTACCGCAAACTACATGATCTCCAATTCGTTGATGTTAAATCTATCTCTTAAGATTTTAAAGGCACTATTTTTTAGTAGTAGAGAGTATCTAATAAATGCATAGTATGACGGGATTTGGCCAGGCTAACCGGTTATCTGAAGAAGTCGAAGTATTTGTTGAAATTCGAACTGTTAATAGTAGATATCTTGATATAAAAACCCGTCTTTCTAAGGGGTTGATATCTCTTGAACAAAATATAAAAAAAATAGTTGAACTTCAGTTGTTTCGGGGTAGAGTGGATGTTCAGGTTGATTTAAAAACTAATCGGTCTGATCAGTACGATCTTAATCAAAATTTAGTTGAAAACTACTTGTTATTAGCGGAAAAATCCCGCTCTTTAGGAGCAGTAGGTAAAGTAGATGTGTCGTCTTTATTGCAATTTCCAGGTGTAGTAATTCCTAAACAGATTGATTCCATCTCAGAGCCGATTGGTAAGGCAATTTTTGAAACAGTTCAAGAAGCTGTTAGTGAAGTTGTTATCGTACGTCGTACTGAGGGAGAAGCCCTTAAAAGTGATTTAAAAAAGCGCCTCGTTCGAATAGCCAAGACTACTGATTTCATTGTTGGACAAACAGAATTTATCCAAAGTCATTACAGAGAGAAGCTGAAGAAGCGTTTAACAGATGTTATTTCTGAGCAAGATATTGATGAAAATCGTTTAGCACAAGAGATAGTGTATTTTGTTGATCGCTCAGATATTTCTGAAGAGATTACTCGATTGCGAAGTCATCTGAAGCAGTTTCAGGCTTGTCTAGATTTAAAGGGACAGGTGATAGGAAGACGGCTGGATTTTATTTGTCAGGAGATGGGTAGAGAGATAAATACAGTTCTTTCCAAATCACCACTAACGACAATTTCTGAGCCTGGGTTAGAGGGGAAGTCGGAGATCGAAAAAATTCGCGAACAGGTTCAAAATGTCGAATAAAGGAAAGTTGTTTATCATTAGTGCCCCATCGGGTTCTGGGAAAACCAGTTTGGCTATTCGTTTGTTGAAAGAAGTGCCCAATTTAGAGTTTTCAGTTAGTCATACCACCCGGAAGCCGAGGGGGAAGGAACAACATGGTGTGGAGTATTTTTTTGTTTCTGAACCTGAATTTGAGACGATGATTACTGAAGAAGATTTTTTAGAATATGCTCATGTTTACGGAAATTACTACGGAACGAATCAAGCTTTTGTTGAATCTCGACTGAAGATGGGAATTGATGTTCTTTTGGATATTGATGTGCAGGGAGCGTTGAAGATTAAATCAGATAGGCCTGAAACTCACTTGATTTTTGTTTTTCCTCCGTCATTTAAAGAGCTTCGATCACGATTAAAGAGAAGAAGTTTGGATAATCAAAAAGTCATTGAAAATAGATTGGATATTGCTCGAAAAGAAATACGACTTTATAAGGGATATGAGTACCTTATTGTTAATCATGAGATCGGGAAATCTTTAAATGAGTTAAAATCAATTATTACAGCTGTTCGTGGCAATCCAGATCAGGAAGGCGATATAGATGTTGCTGAGTACTGTAGGGTAGTCCGACAAATTAAGCGGGCTGAAAAAATTATTGAGACCTTTAATTTAAGGGGAGCTAAATGATCATTACAATACCTGACCAATTCGATAGTAAATTTAGATTTATATTAGTAGCTGCAGAACGTGCTAAGCAACTTCAGAGTGGAGCATCTGCGAAAATTGAAACCAAAACAACGAAGGCGGCTCATGTTGCTCTTGAGGAAGTTGAGAAAAACCTTATTCCGTACAAAATTGTAGAGGAAGACGAGGAAAAATAGTGAAAATTGTTTTAGGGGTAACTGGATGCATAGGAGCCTATAAGTCGGCCATAATTCTCCGACTTTTACAGAGAACAGGCTTTGAAGTTCTCCCTGTTATGACTCGTCATGCCAAGGAATTTATTGGATCGGTAACTTTGGAAAAACTTTCTGGGAATAAAGTTATTTCTGATCTTTTTAATGATCAGACGACCCGTATTGAGCATATTGCCCTAGCTCGGCAAAGTCATTTATTGTTGGTTGCTCCAGCTACGGCCAATATTCTGGGGAAATTTGCCCATGGAATTGGTGACGATTTTCTCAGCACACTCTATTTGTCAACGACTACTCCTGTGGTAGTAGCTCCTGCTATGAATGTTGAGATGTGGAATCATGTGGCTACTCAAGAGAATTTGAAAATCCTCGAAGATAGAGGAGTTGTTATTGTTGAACCTGATTCTGGATATTTGGCTTGTGGTGAAGAAGGTGCGGGGCGGTTGGCTGAGCCAGAAAAAGTCGTGGAAGGTGTTCTGAGCACTCTAGAGAATGAGAAGTCTTTGTTGGGGAAACGGGTACTTGTAACTGCCGGACCTACTATAGAGGATATTGATCCAGTTAGATTTATTTCAAATCGTTCTTCTGGGAAAATGGGGTATTCAATTGCACGTGAAGCGCATTCTAGGGGAGCCCAGGTTGTTCTTGTTTCTGGTCCGTGTCAACTTGAAGTTCCTGTAGGAGTTGAATTGGTAAAGATTCGTTCAGCTTCTGAGATGGCTCGAGTGGTTTTTGAGCGAGCTGAAGATGTAGATGTTGTTGTGATGGCAGCTGCAGTTTCTGATTATTCCCCAGATCGAACTTCATTGCAGAAAATAAAAAAGAGCAATGCTGAAATGGTTATTTCTCTAAAAAGAACAGTAGATATCTTGGGAGCATTGGGAGAGAAGGATAATCAACCATTTTTGGTTGGTTTTGCAGCCGAGTCAGACGATTTGCATACAGAATCTCAGAAAAAACTGCAGGAGAAAAAATTAGATCTTATTGTTGGCAATAATATTTCTGTGGAAAATGGAGGTTTTCAGTCAGATCTTAATCAAGTTATTGTGATTGATCGACAAGGAAGTGTGGAAGAATTACCCTTGTTATCTAAAGTAAAGGTGGCTCGGATATTATGGGATAGGATCGAAGACAAATTGGATACTAGGAAAGTAAGGTCTAATAGTGAGTAAGGAAGATCAAAATATTCCTTATTATTTTGAATAGATTCAGTCTTTAGTTGTTATAGTTTTTCCTTCATGAAAAAAACAGGTTTTGTGGCGCTTATTGGACACCCTAATGTGGGCAAGTCCACCATATTGAATCAGCTGCTTGGGCAGAAAATATCTATTGTTAGTGATAAGCCCCAAACAACTCGTCATCGAATTTTAGGCATTAGTACTGATCAAGATTCTCAGATTATTTTTGTTGATACCCCAGGAATCCACCAACCTGGATCTCGTTTGAATGATCGCATGATGGATACGGTCTACGATGCCTTGAGGAGTGTGGATCTGGTGATGCAGGTGGTGGATGTTTCAAAGAAACAGGGAAAAGGGGAAGAGCATGTTGTTGATCTAGTAAAGGCCAATTCTAAGCCTACTTTTTTAGTGCTTAATAAAATCGATTTAGTTAATAAAGGAAAAATTCTTCCTCTAATGGAATTTTATAGTCAGCAATTCAGTTATAGGGAGATCATCCCTATATCAGCTATTGAAAAAGATAATCTGATTTTGCTCCGGGAAAAAATTGTTGAGAATCTTCCAGAAGGACATTTTTTCTATCCCTCTGAACATATTACCGACCAGACAGAACGGTTTATAGTTTCAGAGATTATACGTGAGAAAATATTACATCATACCCGTCAGGAACTTCCGTATACCACTGCAGTCATGGTAGAGCATTTTGACGAAAGTGATCGAGAAAATGGATTTGTACATGTTGCGGCTTCTATTATTGTGGAAAAAGATAGTCAGAAGAAAATTGTCATAGGTAGGGCGGGGAAAATGATCAAGATGATTGGTACGGAAGCTCGTCTGGATATGGAACGCTTTCTGCAAGTCCGGAAGATATATTTAGAACTCAATGTGAAGGCGGTTTTAGGATGGAGAGATCGGGAGCATGTGCTAGATGAATTGGGTGTCAGATTAGGTGATTATATTAAGAGTTGATAGACGGTATTTAGTTGCTCAAAGACTGTAAGTAAGAGTAGCTTTTTCTGTTTATCCAAGATTATGCAAGAGATTGTAGAGCAGCTAAAATTTTTTTCTGAACTCGGAGTAACTCATTTGAATATTGAATCTCAAAAAGCCTCTTCCTTGGAGAAAATTCGGGAGGAGATTGGAGATTGTCGTCGTTGCAAACTTTGGAATGAGCGAACCCACATTGTTTACGGAATAGGTAGTGCAAAGGCCGACCTAATGTTTGTGGGAGAGGCTCCAGGGAGAGAGGAAGATGTTCAAGGAATTCCTTTTGTTGGGAGAGCTGGAAAGTTACTCACTGGGATTATAGAGGCGATTGATCTGAAACGTGAAGATGTTTATATCGCTAACATATTAAAGTGCCGTCCTCCTAAAAATCGTAATCCAGAGGCTGATGAGGTTGAGAGTTGTGAAGGTTTTTTATTCAAGCAGATTGAAGTCGTCAAGCCTAAAATAATAGTAGCTCTGGGAGCCTATGCAGCCCAGTGCTTATTACAAACAAAAGATCCCATTGGTCGGATCCGAGGCCGGTTTTTCCATTTTCAGGACAGTCTCCTTTTGCCCACCTTCCATCCCGCTTATCTACTTCGCAATCCTTCTGCGAAGCGTGACGTTTGGGAAGACATCAAGGTTGTTCGAGACCAACTCAAGGAGTTGGGAAGCAGTTACTATAGTTGATTTCGTCTGAGAAATTTTGGAATAAAGTCCAGAATTAGAAATTTGAAACGCCGAAAAATGTTTGCTGATGTTGCCGTGCCTCTACCTATCTACAAAACTTTTGTCTACCAATTACCCAATGGTATTAACGGGAAATTAAATCCAGGTTGCAGGGTGTTGGTTCCATTTGGTAATCGACGTATTGTCGGTGTGGTTGTCCGTGTACATAGTGAGATTGTAAAAGGAAATATTAAGATGATCGAAGGTGTTTTGGATAAAAACCCTTTGTTTTCATCGCAAATGGTTGACTTGGCTCAATGGATTGCTTCCTATTATTTAGCCCCATTAGGTAAGGTTTTTAGTGTGATGTTACCCCCAGGGTTATTGGGAAATAAAACTCAGAAATCCAAGAAATTTCTTGAAGATTTTTGGCCAACTAAGCAACAGAAAGCGGTAGTAGAAATTAATTCTCCTTCTGAGGAATTGACTGAAAAACAGAAACAGGTATTGCAAAAACTAAATGATCTAAAAGTGCCAATTTTTATTCAGCCTTTTATTAGAGATGTCGGATGTAGTTATTCTGTTCTCAATAGTCTAGTTTTAAAAGGAGCAATTCGAATTCGACTTGTGGAAATGGAGCGTTCACCTTGGCCAAAAACTAAAATTTTTCAAGAGGCGAAAAAACATCTTTTAACAGCTGACCAGAGCAAAATTCATAAAGTTCTCCAAAAACATCTTGGGGTTAGTCAATTTTCGAGTATGTTGATTCATGGTGTTACGGGTAGTGGTAAAACCGAAATTTATCTGAATGCTATCTCTAACGTCTTAGCTCTTGGAAGATCAGCCTTGGTCTTGGTTCCAGAGATTGGTTTGGCTCCTCAAATTTCTCAACAATTTCATGATTGGTTTGGTAGTAAGGTGGCTATTCTGCATAGTGGTTTGTCTGAGGGGGAACGTTTTGACCAGTGGAGAAGAATTCATCAGGGAAAAGCCCGAGTAGCGGTTGGAACTCGTTCAGCAGTATTTGCTCCCTTTCAAAAATTAGGGGTTATTTTTGTGGATGAGGAACAGGATGGCTCTTATAAGCAAGAGGAGATGCCTCGTTATCATGCCCGAGATGTTGCCCTAAAACGCGGTCAAATTGAGAAGGCACTCGTAGTATTAGGAAGCGCAACTCCGCAGCTAGAGACTTACCATCGGGCTATTAGTCAAGAACGGCTCCGATATGAAACACTTCCTTCTAGAGTTTTAAAACGCTCACTTCCTTCCGTTGAAGTTGTTGATATGAAAATTGAGTTTAAGAAAAAGGGGCGAGATTCTGTTATTTCAAGTTCACTTCAATCTGCGATTGAAGAATGTTTAGAACGCGAAGAGCAGGTATTGATTCTATTAAATAGACGAGGATATTCTTCAGCGTTGTTATGTAGAAGTTGTGGAAATGTGGAAATATGTGAACAGTGTAGCATTAGTCTTACCTATCATCGTAATTGGGATCGTTTAGTCTGTCATTACTGTGGGGATACCAAAATTCTTCCTCAACAGTGTCCTCAGTGCAGCAAGGAGTACCTTCATTTTTGGGGTGAGGGAACTGAAAAAATTCAGGAAATTTTGTGTGGGGTATTTTCGCAGGCGGTTATTGATCGGTTGGATCGAGATACGTCTCAAAAGAAGGGGAGTACGGAAAGGATATTGGGGGATTTTTCTAGAGGGCAAACAGATATTTTAATCGGAACTCAGATGGTTGCTAAGGGACACGATTTTCCAGGGGTGACCTTAGTAGGAGTTTTGGCTGCTGAACAAGCTTTACGAATGCCTGACTTTCGGGCTGCTGAAAAGACCTTTCAAATTCTCACTCAAGTAGCTGGTCGTGCTGGTCGAGGGGAAAAACCGGGAAAGGTAATAATCCAGACCTATTATCCAAATCACTACAGTCTTAGACATGCTCGTTCTCAGGACTATCAAAGTTTTTTTAATGAGGAAATTCGTTATCGTCGTCGTTTTGGATACCCACCATTTACAGCGCTTGCCAATGTGGTTGTTCAAAATAAAGAGAGACAAAAAGTTAAACAATTAGTGTGTAGAGTAGCGGATTTTCTTTTGCTCCATCGAACTCGTTTGTCATCGGAAAAACGAATGCGTATTCTGGGGCCAGCTCCTGCAGCTCTTGAGAAATTAAAAGGACGTTATCGGTTTCAAATTATCATTAAGACAACTGATCGACAGGAATTACATAGAGTGCTTAATTGTACACTTAAAGATTTGGAGCAGGAGAGCATAAATTTACAGGGCCTTTCCATTGATATTGATCCTCTTAACCTGCTCTAATGACGGAATGTCTAGAATTCAGATTAGTTTCGAAGTTTTGCAACAAATGATCGATCATGCACGTTCTGAGTATCCCAAAGAGTGTTGTGGATTGCTTTCTGGCAAGGATATTTTAATTGATGGTATTTGTCCTACTGTAAATCAGAAAGAAAGTGTTCGGGAGTTTTTTGTTCCAATTAGAGCCCTGTTTGATTTTTTTAAGGAACTACGTCGAAAGGGAAGAGAACATTTGGGTATTTACCACTCTCATCCCTATTCAAAACCCTATCCTTCAACACGAGATACTTCCGAATTTCACTATCACAAAGTAAGTTACTGGATTGTTTCTTTGAAACTTTCAAAGCCTGAAGTGAGATGTTTTCGATGGGGTCGTACTGGGTTCAAAGATCATCCATTTCGGGTAGTAAGTTAAAGTGTGAAAGAATAAGGGTTTTGCTGGGTTTTCTTAGGTATCACAAGATATGGATTCCCCAAATTTGTGTTTGGAAAATTTTCAAATGGGTGTGGTTAGCACTATTATGCTCCGGTTGTCACATCTCACTGGCTTGTTGTAGACTGCATCATGCGCTTCGTTGGTGTTATCCCAGCACGTTATAAGTCTAAAAGGCTTCCTGGAAAGGCCCTGATTAATATTGCAGGGAAACCCCTGATTCAATGGGTTTATGACCGTGCCTGTAAAGCGGTATGTTTGGATGATCTTGTGGTAGCTACTGATGATTTGCGTATTTTAAAAACAGTACAGAAATTCGGAGGAAAAGCTGTAATGACACGTGGTGATCATGCTAGTGGCACCGATCGTGTTGCTGAGTTAGCTGATTCTATTGAAGCGGATGTTTTTGTGAATATTCAAGGTGATCAGCCGTTAATAGCTCCTCAGATTATTGAAAATGTCTGCAAACCTTTTGAAAGTGATTCTGATTTGCAGGTTTCTACTGCACGGATTAATATCACGGATGAAAATCAGATTAATAGTCCTAACGTAGTTAAGGTTGTGGTCAATTCTCAAGGATACGCTCTTTACTTTTCTCGATCACCAATTCCTTGTGCCGATAGGAAGGAAGCCGTTTTTTATAAGCATTTGGGAATCTATGCCTATCGGCAAAAGTTTTTACAATCCTTGTCTGAGTTAAAACCTTCTGAGCTTGAGAAGGTAGAAGGGTTAGAGCAGTTGAGATTTTTAGAAAATGGGATTTCAATTCGGGTAATGCAGGTATTTGACGAAAGTCCTCACGTGGATACCCAAGAGGATGTTTCTCGTGTCACACCCCTATTGGAGAATAGCGCAAAAGAGCTGGAGGCATGATGCACACTAAGTTCATTTTTGTAACTGGCGGAGTGTTAAGTTCGTTAGGAAAAGGTTTGGCCTCGGCTGCAATAGGGGCCCTTTTGGAAGCTCGTGGTTTTAAGGTTAGTTTACTCAAACTAGATCCTTATATCAATGTGGATCCAGGAACCATGAGTCCCTTTCAGCACGGTGAGGTTTACGTTACAGATGATGGCGCGGAAACTGATTTAGATCTTGGTCATTACGAGCGATTTATTTCTGCTCGCATGGCTCGAGACAATAACTCCACTACCGGAAAAATTTACCAAACTGTGATCGAGAAGGAACGCCAAGGAGAATTTTTAGGAAAAACCGTTCAAGTGATTCCTCATATTACAAACGAAATAAAATCGACTATTAAGAAGCTTGCTCAAAATGATTTGGATGTGGTTATTGTTGAGATTGGTGGCACTATTGGAGATATAGAAAGCCTACCGTTTCTTGAAGCTATTCGTCAGATGAGAAATGATGTTGGTAGGAAGAATGCCATCTTTATACATCTGACGTTGGTTCCTTTTATTGAAACCTCAGGGGAGCTAAAAACTAAACCAACTCAACATTCTGTGAGAGAACTACGTGCAATTGGTATTCAGCCAGATATTCTTCTTTTACGAGCAGATCGTATATTGGATTCGGATATTAAAAATAAGATAGCACTTTTTTGCAATCTTGATCCTGAAGCGGTTATAACGGCAATAGATGTAGAGAATATTTATCAGGTTCCTGTCGCACTACACGAAGAGGGCCTGGATTCTATTATTGTTGATTTGGTTGAGTTGCCTAAGAGTAGTTGCGAACTCTCTCAATGGGAGGATTTAGTTAAGACAATACAAAATCCCATGGATGAGGTAACTATTGGGATTGTAGGTAAGTACGTTGAGTATGAAGATTCTTATAAAAGTCTTAACGAAGCCCTCAGACATGGGGGGTACAAACACGGAGTTGATGTTAAATTAACCTGGGTTGAATCAGAAGGGTTAGTGGGAGAGGATTGGGAGCAAAAATTAGAGCATTTAGACGGTATTTTGGTGCCTGGAGGATTTGGTTCTCGGGGTATTGAAGGGATGATTAGAGCAATACAATATGCTAGAACTACACCAGTTCCTTACTTTGGAATTTGTTTAGGCATGCAATGTTCAATTATAGAGTTTGCCCGTAATGTTTGTTCTCTGGAAGCCAACAGTTCTGAATTTGATTCTTCTACTACCCACCGTGTGATTTATAAACTGCGGGAGTTACTAGGTGTTGATGATATGGGTGGAACCATGCGGTTAGGAGCGTATCCTTGTGTTTTAGAGAAGGATTCCAAGGCTTACGAAGTCTATGGAGAAACCGAAATTTCCGAACGTCATCGTCATCGATATGAGTTTAATCGTGAATATGAGGAAATTCTCACTAGTTATGGGTTGCAGATTGTTGGTAACTCTCCTGATAATAATTTTGTGGAGATTGTGGAGCTCTCTGATCATCCGTGGTTTTTGGCTTGTCAGTTTCATCCAGAATTTAAATCCAAACCTTTGCGGCCACATCCAATTTTTGTGAGTTTTATAGAAGCTGCCCTGAAACACAAGGTTCAACGAACAGGTCAGGATGTTACCATTAAATCCGAGGAAGCCCATGTGGCAGAGGTGAACTAGGTAAAAATCCTGGCGTTCTTAGTTCATTTTTACAGACGGATCATTAATCACGATGGCAGCGAACAAGATTGATTTTCTTCAAAGTCGGCAATTAAGTGCCAATAGCCCTTTCTTTTTGATTGCAGGTCCCTGCGTTATTGAAAGCGATCAGCACTGTTTGGAGATGGCGACCTGTCTAAAGGAAATCACATCTAATCTTGGAATTAATTTTATTTTTAAGGCTTCATATGACAAAGCCAACAGAACCTCTATTCAGTCTTATAGAGGCCCAGGATTATCAAAAGGATTGGAAATTTTGGAGCTAGTTCGTGGAAAGCTAGACATCCCTATTTTATCAGATGTCCATTCTGTAGAGGAGGTAGCCCGAGCTGCTGAGGTGTTGGATGTTTTGCAAATTCCTGCTTTTCTTTCTCGTCAAACTGATCTGATTTTAGCAGCAGCCTCCACCGGAAAAATTCTTAATATCAAGAAAGGACAGTTTATGGCACCATGGGATGCCAAGCATGTGGTAAAAAAAGTACAGCAGGCCAATAAGTCCTCCCAAGTCCTTATAACGGAACGTGGAGTATCTTTTGGTTACAATAACCTAGTGGTCGATTTTAAATCCTTACCAATTCTGCGCTCTTTAGGCATTCCCGTAGTTTTTGATGCCTCCCACAGTGTACAGCTTCCAAGTGGTTCTGGTGATTGGAGTGGTGGGCAACCAGAGTTTATTGCTTATTTAGCCAGAGCGGCTACCGCTGTGGGAACTGATGGTGTTTTTATAGAAGTGCATGATCGACCAGAGAAGGCGCTAAGTGATGGCTCGAGCGCTTTGCCAATCGATCAATTGGAATCTATTTTGATAGATCTGCAGAAGATAGATAAACTGGTTAAGTCCAGGTTGAAAGTGTCTAGTTCGGAAGGTTGCAATGATTAATCAGCTATCTGAAAGTTCTGTTTTGTTGTTGGGGCCTATCTAGATGTCTCGCGAGACAGCAAGTAAAGTTCTAAAGATTGAGGCTGAGGCGATTCTGCGATTAATTTCTCGGCTGGATGAGTCGTTTGATTGTGCAGTGGACTTATTGGCTGGTTGTCAGGGCCGGGTTGTGGCAACTGGTATGGGTAAGTCTGGAATTGTTTGTCGAAAAATTGCTGCTACGCTATCTAGTAGCGGAACTCCATCTCTTTTCCTTCATCCGGCAGAGGCCGTACATGGTGACTTGGGAATGATGATTTCTGGAGATATTGTGTTAGCCATTTCCAATAGTGGGGAAACCGTTGAACTAGTTAAACTCTTGGATACAGTTAAAAGGTTGAAAATTCCTTTGATTTCTATGGTGGGCAATCCAGATTCTGTGTTGGCCAAGAATTCTGATGTAGTGTTAGATGTAGGCGTTGACCAAGAGGCTTGTCCTATGGGCTTAGTTCCTACAACATCCACGACGGTAGCACTAGCTTTGGGAGATGCCTTAGCTATGGCTTTATCTGAAAAAAAGGGATTTCGTGTGGAAGATTTTGCGAGATTGCATCCGGGGGGGAAGTTAGGTAAAAAGCTGATGCGTGTTGGAGAGTTGATGCATAGTGGTAGTCAGCTTCCAAAAGTTAATGTGAATACCTCGATGGAAAAAGTTATTTACGAAATGTCCAGTAAGGGACTTGGAGTTACCAGTGTTGTTGAACAAGAAGATCGATTGGTAGGGGTGATTTCTGATGGTGATTTGAGACGTCTTTTGGAGAATAAGCGTGGAGAAATTTTGGAGCAAACGGCAGGTCAATGTATGACATCCGATCCCATTACCATCCAAGAAAGTACATTAGTGGGGAGTGCTCTGAATCTCATGGAGCAACAGTCAATTACTTCTTTGATGGTGATTGACGACTTAGAAAAAATTGTCGGAGTTTTACATCTTCACGATCTTTGGGGAACGGAGATGTTTTGAAAATTTATTTTTTAAGTTAGGCCGATACTAATGAAGCATAATTTTGATCTTAAAAGCATTCGTTTGGTCTTGCTGGATGTAGACGGTGTGCTTACCGATGGAAGGATTGGGCTATTGCCTACGGGCGAAGAAATTAAATTTTTTTCAATTTATGATGGATTAGCAATCAAGCTATTGCAAAGAGCTGATGTGATGGTCGGATTTTTAAGTGGGAGAAAGAGCCAATCGGTGGAAATACGGGCAGAAGAGTTGGGGGTTTCGATTGTAGTTCAGGGCTCCAAAGATAAAGTGAGGGATTTTAAAAAAATATTGGCAGAGGAAGGGCTAAAATCTTCAGAGGTAGTTTATATTGGTGATGATCTTCCCGATGTTGCACTGTTGAAATTAGTTGGTTTTTCAGCCGCTCCATACAATGCTGTTGAGTCTGTTAAAACCTGTGTTGATTACGTTACTAGAGCGAGAGGGGGATATGGGGTGGTACGAGAGGTAGTGGATGTGTTTTTTTCGGAAATATCCTAAGTGTTAGTTCTGTGAATAAGTTGACTGATTTTTTACTGTTAAAATTTTAGATCTCAGAGTCGAGTACTTCTTCGATAGTATCAAAAACTCTATTGACTTCTTGATCTGTAATTACGTAGGGAGGTAGAAAGTAAAGCACATTTCCAAGCGGTCGCAAAAGAATATCACGTTGCAGAAAAGCCTCAGTCAACTGGGCACCACTGGTATCGAAATAGCCTCCTTTTTCTCGGGGTTGTAGCTCAATTACAGCCAAGGCTCCAATTCCTCTAGTTTCTTTAACTTGGGAGAGATTTGCTATGGAATCCAGTCGTGTTTTAAACAGCATTTCTAGTTGAGAGATACGATTTAAGCAGTTATTTTCATCAAATAAGGCAAGGCTTTCTAATGCAACTGCACAGGACAAGGCATTACCTGTGAAGGAGTGACCATGAAAAAATGTTTCAGAGCGATCTTTACTTAGAAATCCTTCAAAGATTTCTTCTGAAGCTAGAGTAACAGCTAGTGGTAAATATCCTGCGGTGAGGCCTTTGGAGAGACACATCAAATCCGGTTCAATTGGACCATGTGAACAGGCAAACATTTTTCCTGTTCTGCCAAAACCTGTGAATACTTCATCAGCAATTAAAGGAATATTGTATCGGTGTGTTATTTCCCGCAGGTGGCGGAGAAATTCACTTGGCCAGATGATCATACCTCCCGCAGCTTGTACCATTGGCTCTATAATAAGAGCTGCAACTCGTTCTCTTTCTCTTTCTAACAATTTTTCTATACTGGATAAGGATTGGGAAACTCTCTGTACTTCAAAAAGCAAATTGGAGAATCGGGAGTGAAATTCTGAAACATTTCCAACAGACATTGCTCCAAAAGTGTCACCATGATAGGCGCGTTTGAGAGAGACAAATAAATTTTTTTGTGATTGACCTTGGTTGTGCCAGTACTGGCAGGACATTTTTAGTGCGACTTCGACTGCTGTTGATCCATCGTCAGAAAAGAATACTCTATTGAGGTTTTTAGGAGTCCTTTCAATAAGTTGGGTAGCTAGGCGTGCCGCTGGTTCGTGGGTAAATCCAGCAAAAATAATTTGGGAGAGTTTGTCTGCTTGTATTCGAAGGGCTTCGTTAAGGCGTGGATGGCTGTGACCATGAATATTAACCCACCAAGAAGAAATCCCGTCTAGGATTTTTCGGTTGTCAACAGTGTGAAAGTAAATTCCCTCAGCTTTTTTGATGGGAATAGGTGCTGGTGCTGTGAACATTTGGGTGTAGGGATGCCAAACATGCAATTGATCATCTGTGATCCATTTAGGTGTCTTTGAGATAGTGTTATTCATGAGATGTTAAGTTTGTTGAAAATAGGGTGTCAGTATTCCTTCGCGATCAAATGTTTTAGTAGCCTGAAGTAGGGTGTTTTTTGATATAGGACTCATAGGTTCAATTTCATCAATTACTTTGACTTTTCCGAATAATTCAATGGCTTCACGATTTTCTGGATTGGAAGGTCCATTAAGTATTACTCCTGCAAGCTTTAAATTGCGCGAGCGCATGGCTTCTAGTGATAGAAGCGTGTGATTAATAGTTCCTAGTTGACTGGAAGCTACCAAAAGACAAGCTAATTTCATTTTTCTAATTAGATCAGCTAATAGATCACCCTGATCGTTAATGGGAACTAATAGGCCTCCGATACCTTCTACAAGGAGAGCCCGGTCTTTAGCTTGGTTACGGTGTTTATTCAGATGAGCAATGAGGTCTAAGGGATGGATTTGTTTTTTTTCCCAACGGGCTGCTAAGTGAGGTGAGACGGGTGGTTTAAAGAGAAAATCCTCTTCCAGAACTTCGACTAGATGTCCACAAAGGTCGTGAATGGTTTGGGTGTCTCGTCCTTCTTCTGATCCGGTAGCAATTGGTTTCCAATAGCTGATTTTAAAATCATTGGCATAACGGGTTAGCAGCATAGCGCAAGTAATAGTTTTTCCAATTTCAGTTCCGGTACCTACCACAGCTAAACTCATTGTTAAACCTGTAAAATGATTTTATCTTTTAAGGTTAAAAGGGCAGTGGCTAGTTTATCAATAGTTTTTTCTGAATGGTCTGCATGAACCGATATGCGGAGCCGTGCCGTTTTTGGGGCAACAGTAGGGGGTCGTATAGCACGAACATCAAAACCCTCTTTTTGTAAGTGATTTGCTACTTCAACAGCTTGGTCATTTTTCCCTATTATCACGGGCACAATGGGACCAACACTTTGCAAAGTGTCTAGGCCTTCTTTTCTTAATTGACAGCGCAGTCTATTAGCTAATGAAAGTAGTTTGTCACGACGTCCAGAATTTTTATTTAGAATATCTAGGGCAACCTCGATTCCTGCTAAGAGAAAAGGTGGAACGGAAGTGGTGAAGATGAAAGGGCGGCAGTGGTTTATCAAAAGATCAATCAAGATTTGAGAGCCGGATACGAATGAGCCAAAAAGACCAAAAGCTTTTCCCAAGGTAGAAACGATTGCCAATACTTGCTTTTCAATACCAAAGTGTTCACAAAGTCCGGAACCTCTTGATTTGCCGAAAATACCGGTAGCGTGAGCATCGTCTACAATTAAATGAGCCCCATATTCTTCAACCATTTGACTGTAGTGGTCCAGTGGAGCAATGTCTCCATCCATACTAAAAAGGGATTCTGTAATTAGAAAGGTTCTTCCTTCTTGATATGGTGTCGATAAGATCTGTTCGATATTTTTTATATCTAGATGAGAAAAAATTATTTTGTGACAACCGCTTAGGCGTAAACCATCAATAATGCTAGCGTGATTTTGTATGTCAGATAAGACACGATCTTGAGGCTTTAAAAGAGTGGTTAGCAAGCCAAGATTTGCCTGATACCCAGTAGGAAAAAGGAGACTAGATTCAGTCCCCTTGAAAGAAGACAACTGTTTTTCTGTGTTTTGGTGCCACAGTGTATGACCTCGTAAAAGTCTGGAGGAGGGGGAGGAGAGATGAAAGTGTTTTTCGGTGTCTAACTTGTTTAGCAAAGCAGTTCGAAAGTGAGGGTCTGTGGATAGTCCGAGATAGTCATTAGAACAGAAATCAATACCCTGAGGAGGATTTAGGGATCGATAGAGTCCTTGGGTGTAAGTCTGTTCCAAGCGAAGTTCAATTTCTTGGTGGATTGATTTCATTCTGGATCTAGGGGTGACAGACCCAATTTATTTAGCAAAATTTGATCATGATTTCGATCTGGATTAGGTGTAGTTAGAAGTGTTTCTCCAGTGAAAAGGGAGTTAGCGCCAGCAAGAAAGCAAAGGGCTTGGGTTTCGACGGACATTTCAGTCCTTCCGGCGCTTAGTCGAACTCGACTAGTAGGCATGGTAATACGAGCAGTCGCAATCATGCGTGTCATGTCAATAGGGTCTATCGGATGCTGGTTTTCTAAAGGTGTTCCCTCAACACTAACCAAGGCGTTAATAGGTACGCTTTCTGGGTGTGGGTTTAGATTAGAAAGAACTTGTAATAGAGATATACGGTCGGATAGCTGCTCTCCCATTCCCACAATGCCACCACAACAAACTGTGATGCCAGCTTTGCGAACATATTTAAGAGTTTGTAAGCGATCTTCATAGGTGCGTGTAGTGATGATTTTCTTGTAGTACTCAGGACCGGTATCTAAATTGTGGTTATAGGCTTTAAGGCCAGCTTCAGCAAGCTGATTAGCCTGTTCTTGATTGAGCATTCCCAAAGTACAGCAGACTTCCATGCCGAGGGCATCAACTCCTTGGACCATGGTGAGTACTTGTTTGAAATGTTCTCCATCAGTAATTTCTCTCCAGGCAGCTCCCATACAAAATCGCGTGGATCCATTATCGCGCGCTTTTCGAGCAGCTTCTAAGACCTTTTCCACGTTCAAAATTTTTTCAGAAACAACTTCTGTGTCGTAGTGGGCACTTTGGGGACAGTAGGCACAATCTTCTGGGCAACCGCCTGTTTTGATACTTAAGAGAGTGCACAGCTGTACTTTTTGGGGATCATGATATTGCCGATGAATCTGTTGGGCTTGGTAGAGCAGATCGGGTAGAGGAAGATTGTAGATTAGATCAATTTCTTTACTAGTCCAGTCGTAACGGATTGGTTGTGCATGAGAATAGACTGGCACTCTATAAGATTTGTTCTGTTCCATTTCTAGATCCTAAGTAGATAATCGACGGAGCTTGTATCCTAAATCTTCAGTTAGAGAAAGGCAATTATGATCGTTGGCGTTGGCCTTAATATAGTTGTTTGAATTTTGTTGATTTGTCATCGGTCGTAGAATATTTCAAGAACTAATAAAGAAGGGAAGAAAGCTTTCTGTTAGTATTCTGGACATGGATAACTTTGGAAATATTGAAGTAGGAATCGCTAGTCAACGTTCGGTAGTAGTAGAAGAAAAACATACTGTTTCTCATACAAAGAGTGCTATTTTGAGCACTCCTAAGATGATTGCTCTTATGGAAAATGTGTCGGCTTCTCTAGTACAACCATTATTGCCAGTTGGTTTTGTTACGGTTGGATTTGAAGTTAATATCAGGCATAAGGCCCCATCAAAGCTAGGTTCAGAGATTATAGTGAGTTCTAAGGTGCTAGAGGTAGACGGAAGAAAGTTACTGTTTGAAGTGCAGGTTCAACAGGGTGAAATAACCATTGGTGAAGGATTACACCGGCGTACTATTATTTCCATTCAGAGATAGTTTTTAAAACAGCAAACAAAGAAATGGCAAGCTGTTGCAGTATCTAACTTGATAGCATTGGGATTGGATTTTATTTGAAACGGTAGACCAGACGGCCTCTAGTTAAATCGTAAGGAGAGAGTTCGACTGTGACTTTGTCTCCCCGTAAGATACGAATGTAGTGGCGGCGCATTTTGCCTGAGATGTGGGCCAAAACAACATGACCGTTCTCAAGTTCAACTTTGAATTGGGTATTAGGTAATGCTTCCGCGACAATTCCATTGACTTCAATAGCGTCAGGTTTAGCTGCTCGGGGCTCTCTAGTAGTTGTTTGAGTATTGCCCTTGTTTTTCTTTTTCTTTTTGTAGTATCGTCGTCGTCGTTTAATAAGCAGTCTCCTTAGTTACTTTCCAGTGCAGGCTATACTACTAAAGCAGGTTCAGGTGTCAAGGTTTAGAGAATAATTGATATTATAATATCTTTTAATGATATTATAATATCAATTATGATTATAAGTGAACTTGCTCGTTGTCGACATCGTCTAGGATGGTCACAACGGGAATTAGCTGGGCGTTCTGGATTATCCAGAACAGAGATCAGTGCCATTGAGACAAGTCGAGTAGTTCCTTCAACTGCAGCTGCTCTATCGTTGGCTCGGGTGCTTGAATGTTCTGTAGAAGAACTCTTCAGTTTAGCAGAGATGGGTCCCGAGGATGCCGAATGGGCTTGGAAGCCCAATCATTCGACTAGTCGGTTTTGGCAATCGAGGGTAGGAGGGAAAGTTCTCTTGTTTCCAACTGAGTGGACTCCTTCGAACACACTCTGTCACCATGGATTTTATGAAAATGATCGAATCCGTTTGAATCGTCCCTGTAATCCCAATCAAATTCTAGTTATAGCAGGATGTGACCCATCTGTGGGACTTTTAGCAGCTCATATAGAGTTTGTAAGTGAATTTCGTGTTTTGCCCTTAATTCGTTCAAGTAGTACAGCTTTAGAATTGCTGGAAAAGGGACTAGTTCATGTAGCTGGATTTCATTTTTCAGATGGATTCATTCAGGACAAAAATTCTGCAATTGCTCAGAAATTTTCGGGCGCAAAATATCGTTTATTACGAGTGGCTCGATGGGAAGAGGGTGTAGTTGTAGACCCTTTACTTAAAGTAGATTCTATTAGAGCTATTTTAGGGTCTAATCTTCGGTGGGTGGGAAGAGAAGAAGGTTCTGGTGCGCGTGATTGTTTAGATCAAGTTTTGGGGGAACATCGCAAACCAGAAGGCTATCAATACCAAGCTCTTGACCACCACGGTGTGGCGGAGATTATACGTACTGGTTGGGCTCAAGCAGGAGTTTGTATACGACTGTCTGCTGAGGAAAGAGGCCTACGATTTTTGAAGGTGAGGGAGGAAAACTATGATCTCTGTTTTTCCTCTTTAGAAGAGTCGGATCCTCGAATTCAGACATTGTTGTCAGTAGTTTCTTCCTCTTCTTATAGAGAAGATCTTGAACAACTTCCTGGTTATCATACGGGTAGTACGGGTGATTTACAGTAGTGAATATTTTGTTCAAAAAAATCATTACATTTGGGATGGCTTTTTTGTTTTTAAAGAGTCTAGTCGCTTGTTCTTTTGAAGAAAGGGATTCCAACTCATTATTACTTTTTGCAGCTGCCAGCACAGCCGATGTAGTTCAAGAAATAACAGATAAATTTGAAGCGGAAACCCAGATACCTGTAGATATAAATCTTGCTGCCTCATCTACTTTGGCTCAGCAAATTTTAGCTGGTGCCAGAGTTGATCTTTTTTTGTCTGCTAATACCAGATGGACAAGAGAATTAAAGAATAGAGAATTGGTGGAAAAAAGTAGCGCAATTTTGGGAAACCGTTTGGTTGTTATAGTTCCAGAGAAACATGATGGTTCTATTCAAAAAATACAGGATTTAACGAAAAGCAAAATTAATCATGTTGGTATTGGTAACCCAGAAGGGGTTCCAGCGGGGATCTATGCTAAACAGGCTTTGTTAAATCTTGGACTCTGGAATTTATTGGAGTCAAAAATGGTATTAGGACTTGATGTTCGTCAGATACTGTTTTTTGTAGAACAAGGAGAAGTTCAAGCTGGAATTGTATACAAAACTGATGCGGCTATTTCGAAGGGAGTAACTCCTGTTTTAGAGCTAAAGGCCAATCTAAATGAGCCCATCTGTTATTCGTTAGCTCTAATGAAATTTTCGAAGAAGAAAGCTGAACAATTTTTTCAATACATTGTTTCTACGGATTCTCTACATATCTTTGATAATTATGGTTTTTTGGTAGGTGAAAATAATATTTTTTGTACGGTTGAGAATGGAGAATCTAAGTAATTATGTTGACGACTCAGGAATGGGAAGCGGTCTTGTTGAGTGTGAAAGTAGCGAGTGTCGCAGTATTAGTTAATCTTCCTCTAGCAATTATTCTCGGATATTTTTTGACGCAATGGAAATCTTCTAGTAAATGGATTCTTGAGACACTAATCAACATACCTTTGGTGTTGCCTCCGGTTGTTACAGGATACCTGCTGTTGTTTCTTTTAGGAAGTAATGGCCCCTTGGGAAATGTTTTGGAAAACATCCTAGGTTTCAGAATTATATTCACTTGGCAGGGGGCAGCTTTAGCAGGAGCTGTTGTTAGTTTTCCTCTTATGGTACGGGCTATTCGTCTTTCTTTTCAAGGAGTTGATTCCAAGCTAGAAGAAGCCGCTCGTAGTCTTGGCAGAGGTCCAATTGCTACTTTTGGATATGTCAGCCTACCGTTGGCATTTCGAGGAGTTCTGGCTGGTTCAGTACTGGGTTTTGCGCGGGCTTTAGGAGAGTTTGGTGCCACTATTATGGTGGCTGGAAATATTCCTGGAGTTACTCAGACTATTCCTTTGGCTGTTTTTTCATTAGTGCAGAGTCCAAGTGGTGTCAATCGCAGTACTCGTTTGGTATTAATATCTTTAATATTAGCTGGTGTGATGTTGGCAGTCAGCGAAGCTTTAGAGAGAAGAGAAGAACGCCGTGAATTATCTTAGTTTTAAGGCTTGTCATAGATATTCTACTGGCTTTCAACTAGATCTTTTTTTTGAATCTGACAAACTAGTGACGGCGCTATGTGGTCCTTCGGGAAGTGGAAAAACTACAATTTTGGAAATGATTGCTGGATTGAAACAACCTCAATCTGGACAGATAAAGGTGATTGAAAAAACGTTACTAGATACTAAGCAAGGAATTCAGGTATCAGCAGAATCTCGTAGAATTGGTTTTGTTTTTCAAGATCGGCGGTTATTTCCTCATTTGAACGTTCTCGGAAATTTGAGATTTGGCAGGAGAAGAAGAGAAGAACAAAAGGATGTGATTAGTCTCGATCATTTGATTGAGATTTTAGATTTGACACATCTATTAAAACGATATCCAGAAAATCTTTCAGGAGGAGAACAACAGAGGGTTGCTTTAGGAAGAGCCCTACTCACTCATCCAGAATTACTGCTTTTAGATGAACCTATGGTGGCATTAGATGAATCCCTTGGCAATCAAATTGGTGAGTACATTACATGTGTTATAGAAGAATGGAAAATTCCTGCTTTGATTGTTAGCCATACTAGTAATCTTCTAACACAATTGGCTAGTCGTACTATCTTGATTCAGAATGGTCAAGTAAGTTCATCTTAAACTTCTATTACTCAGGGGTTGAGGCTTTAAAAAATTAGATCCAATATGATGTGCCAAAGCTGTTCCTATGCACTGATGTCCTAATTCGTTTGGGTGGTATACGTCTCCGGCAATAGGAGTCCCATCTGAACTACAGTTTTGCATGGAGTTGAGTAGGTCAAATAAATGCATTTTCTTTTTTGATGCAACTTGTTGGATCCACTGGTGTTCAGTGCCATGACCATAATTATCTAAGTTTTTAAATTTTGGGACAACAGTGATAAATGTGGAGAACTGATGAGCTAAGCTGAGTTCAGCAAGTTCCTGTAGAGAATCTGGTATTGAATCAGTAGTGGTTGTCTGGTGGTACTCAGACAGATTCGTTTTGAATATATGATAACGTGCGAATCGAAACAAAGCTGAATTGATATAAAACGGATCGAATTCTCGGAACACACTTTTCTTTGCTTGCTGTTCAAGAAGTGTTGCTAATATGTTGCCATCGTCAACATATCGGTCGTTGAGACAATAAACGATGATTACCAGATCTGGGTTGTAGACTAGGCCTCTATCTTTGAGGGTCTCCACTTCTTGTTGAGTGTTATATCCAGGGACCGATAGGTTGATAACTTCAGCTTGTATATTTTCTTTTCGGAGAGTGGCTTCAAGAACAGCAGGAAAAGTATTTTCGTAGTGTTCAACTCCAAGACCAGCTCCAATGCTATCACCAAGAATTATGATTCGGTAATAACCATCGGGGTTTTGAGTTGAATGATTGTAATCTCGATAACCAATGTTATTTCCTGGTCCCCAGTGATCGTAGAAGGACGTTTTTTTATGATCGTACTGTAGGGGAACCGGTTCATAGCCAATTTTAGAATTTTTTGAAAGTTGCAACCGGCCCTTTTCAAGTAAAGCTACTTCAGGGGCTAGATGGAAAATTCGGATAAAGATTTCTGAAAAAAAAAGAGAGGCTGTAATTCCAAGGGCTACGAGTATAAAACGGAAAAACCATTCCTTCATTTGAGTCAATTATAGCTCAATAAAGCTTTTCTAACATTGTCATTGTAAGGTTGGATGAAGGAGTGGAGTGCTAGAGGAGTAGAAGCAACAGAGGATGATATTGCTGGGACTACTGCTTGTTTTTGTTTCTTTTCCAACTTAGCATGGGACAGGTGAGAGCTGAAATGAGTGTAAGATTGTTTTCTTTTCTGTTTTCCACGGTTTTGGTATCCGTATTTTTGACTGCTTTTGTTTTTGCCGAACAGGATGCATATCCATTAGCAGGAGAATACCATCCTTCTAGTGCCGACAATTGGTGGGGGTATTGGAGGCAAGGAGAAACCCTTTTAAATCTTGGTCAGATTAAAGAAGCTCAAAAATCAATGAAGTTAGCTAAGAAGCTGGCCAATCAGGCACACAAGGAAGACGGAAGAGGAGTAGCGTTTTTAGCCTACGCTCAAAACTTTGAGGGAAATCAACATGTTTTGCGGGGGGATTCGCTATCCGTTTTGGATGGAAAAGAAAAAATTAAACAGTATCAGAAGGCAAGGGAAAAATATAAAAAAGCTATTGATCTTCAGCAACAGCCAGCTTATTACGTCAACTACTCTATTGCCATACGAAGATATGTTCGCACTTACATTGTATTGAACAAGAGTAAAAAAAATACTTCCGGCCTGGAAAAAACTATTGCTTTGTTGAATGAATCTCGTAAATTTAATCGGCTGGCATTGAGGATGAATCCAGATCATGAGGCAGCACAACTTGAATTAGATTTAGCTGGCTTGGATGTTGAATACTATCATTCGATACTAGATCTTCCAGCAGAGTTTTTGATTACTCTAGATGAAACCCAAACATTAGAGGAAGCTTTACAAAAGATCAAGGAACTGGAGGAACGAGTAATGTCTTTGGAAGAGCGTTTAGACAACCAGTAGAAAAATTTTACTAGCGTAATCCGAAAGTGCCTCTAAAAAAACACACTGAACCTGGAAAAAAGGGTGCTAGGAATTAGCAATCCTCATGAGGAGACCTGATTCCAACACTCTCCCCAACTGAGTCGAATCAGGTCGTAATTATCTTGGGGAATTCCGCTCTTTTAGCTCTAGTGAAAAAAGAAAGCTCTAGAAGGAACTTCCGCCTCCGCTGTCGCCTGCAGGCATGATACGCCCTATAATACCTCTAACAATTACTGCTAGAGCAGCAGCGTTAATCAGAGCAGAAACACCGCCAAGAATGTTAGTGATATGACCACCAACTGCCGGAATTCCGCCGAGAGCGCCGTGAACGGCTGTTAACGCTAACGCAGTCACTAGAACAGAAACCTCATCAGAGTCATCGAGATAACCTGAAACAGCACCGAGAACGGCTACTGCTAAACCGGCATAAGGTACTACAGCACCAGCGCCACCGATTACAGCTAAGGCTAACCCGACAAGAAATGCAATTCTGCCGATATCCATTGAGAACTCCTTTCGTTAAAGGACAATGAAAAAAAGATAACTGGGGCCATTATATATGTTTGCCCCTGACACACAAGCCGAAAATTGAAGAAATAACCATGGCCCAAAATATCTGAAAAGTATGATGAGGCAGTAACAAAATAATACGTCTAATTGGATTGTGTTTCTGGGGATAGGAAGGGTAAAATTTAGAGTGTGTTTCCTGTTTTGATCTTGGAGTAAGAAGTAAAATATTTTTTAGTTCATTAGTAGCGTTTCATTTGTTTTATTAGAGGTGAAGAGAGCAAGATCAGGGGTTTAACAATGATGAAAAAAATAACAGTTTGCACACTGATATTAGTAGTGTTTCACTCTGTTAATTGTTGGGGAGAATGGAGTTATATAGTTGAGCATCCAATTACCTCTGAACAAATACATGACGCAGAAACGGAATATTACGTGGACTATCAAACGGTTAAAAAAGAAGGAGATTATGTTTACTTTTGGGAACTAGTGAATTTTTCTAAACCTGATTCTATTAAGTCAGTTAAAGGGCGTATTAAACTTGATTGTGAGTCATCACGTATCCTTCGTTTGAAAAGAATTTTCTACAGCCAACCAATGGGCAAAGGAGTACCAACCAACAACTTAAATCCAAATTTAAAATGGGAAGATCTTTCTCCGGATAGTGCTTATGCGACGGTTGCAAAAAATCTTTGCGAACTAAATTGGTAGTGGTGTTTTTTGAGAAGATGGGTATTTGGTGCCCGTATGTCTGATTTGAAATGTCCCGAGTGTGGCAAGGTCACTACTAATAACTGGCCGGAAGATCAACATTTGCGTTGTGACTGTGGATATGATTTTGAAGTTCCTATAAAGCAGGATGGGGTGCGGGGGTGTTTGATTACCGTTCTGGGGACGTTTCTTATAATTATCTTTGTATTGGTGGTCTTAGTACTAATTTATAAGCTTGGAAATTTATCGAGTTCTATCCTTTTTTAATTAGGGGATGGTTATTGGGGCGTCGATGTGTTTTCTACACCAAAAAACGAAAGGAATTGGAAGAAACACTTTGGACGCCCCGTGACATATATTTGTTTGGAGATAATTTGTATCCAAAAGGTTCAATTTTGAGGTTAGTTTTACAATGAAGTTTGTCGTAATAGTATTGGCGGTTCTTGCACTCCTTGTTCTAATCAGGATTACATGGCGTGAGTTGGGGAGTAGAGATAATTCAAAGTAGGAATACTCATAAACAGTCTGTGGTATTTATTAGCCAGAAAAAAATGAGTGTCTTTTTCCATCCAGTTCCCCTTTTTAATTTTTAACTACAGGTGCCTTTCTCGGTATTCTTCCTGGTGCACGTACCCTTTTGGTGAACCTTTTGTGTGCAAATCACACCTAAAAGAACATGTCTGCAAACAATCACCAATGGAGGAGGGACAGAGTATGAAAAAATTATTAACTGGTTCAGGAGTTATTGTATTTTTAACTACAGTTTCAATTGCTGGGATTATTAGCACATCGTTCAGTGAAGAGTTGTCCGCACAAACCTATAGAACTCAACGTGGACCTCGGCATATTGACGGGTCTCCTACGCCAAATGGAGGAGTTTATAGAACTCAACGTGGACCTCGGCATATTGACGGGTCTCCTACGCCAAATGGAGGAGTCTATAGA
>Ga0315339_1000294_pt1 | contig 72296 bp, 62 predicted proteins | sample ASW17metaG_FD_204514 | JGI IMG/M metagenome (GOLD analysis project Ga0315339, IMG submission 204514) | Ammonia-oxidizing marine archaeal communities from Pacific Ocean, United States - ASW #17 | ecosystem: Environmental > Aquatic > Marine > Oceanic | place: USA: California | collected 2016-12-05 | reverse complement strand
TTTGCGCGCGGCGAGTTCGGTGAAGGGGAGTTTGCGCGCGGCGAGTTCGGTAAAGGGGAGTTTGCACGCGGCGAGTTCGGTGAAGGGGAGTCCTTTGGAGGGGGCGACCAGTTCTTTGGAGGGGACGACCAGTTCTTTGGAGGGGGCGACCAGTTCTTTGGAGGGGGCGACCAATTCTTTGGAGGGGGAGACCAGTTCTTCGGAGGGGGAGAGGAGTTCTTCGGAGGGGGAGACCAATTCTTTGGAGGGGGCGACGAGTTCTTTGGCGATCAATTCATTTCCAACGAAATAAATGAGAATTTTCGTGATCAGAATGATTTCAATAATATCCAAAATGAAATTCAACAAAGTTTCGGTTTAGTACTTCAAGGAACTTCGTTGGCTGATACGCTTACGGGCACGGATGGAGATGATATACTTTTGGGTTTTGGGGGCAATGACACGCTGTCGGGTGGGGCTGGAAGTGATAACCTTAATGGTGGGGCTGGAAGCGATACCCTTAAGGGTGGGAGTGGTTCAGACTTTTTTACCTACACAGCTTTGTCCGACGGCAATGCTGTCTCAGCCAATGTAGCCGCGACTGTCCAAAATGTTACGGGTGATAGTATCTCCGACTTTGAGGGCGGTGTTGATAAATTTCTCTTTTCAGCGAGTGCGTTTGGAAATTTTGGTGCAGGCGTTCTCAGCTCAAACAATTTTGTAACTTTAGGTTCTGAATTTGATGGAAGGAACTCTGGAAAAGCATCCGGGAGTAAGGCATTTATTTTTGACTCGACCAAGACCCTCTATTTTGATTCTGCGACAGACACTTCTGGCAGTGATACGAACGCAGGATATCAAGTTATGGCAACACTAAACATAAATATTTCAGAAAATGATATTATTATAACATAAAATTTTGGTATGCTCAGCCGTAGTTTATGATTTCATAGACGCACCGATAAAGACTATAATCAACCGCAGAAAAATCCACGTTGCTTGATTGCGTAGCGCCTAAATTTAAATTAGTTAGGTATTTTGATCTCTTCTAAATATGGGATTTTCAGTTCGAGGGCTTTTAAGATTTCTATTAGTTGGGATAAAAGAATTTCTTTAATGCTCGGCTGATGGGGTAGACAAATCTACCCAGCCTTATTTTTCCAGCGCCGATGTAGAATCAGACGCGTTTGTCTCCAGACTCTTGGCGCCACGCGTAAAGATAGCGAGGCCGATGAAGGCGAGGGCGGTGGCTATCCAAATCCAGAAGCTGTGGTGCTCATCTTCTAATAAGTAGCCCCAGCCGAAACCGCCGAGCACGATGAAATAATTGAATTGGGAGAAGAATACTGGCCCGGTGATGCGCACCAGAGTAAACCAAGAAATGGTGACCATTGCGGTGATGGCCGCAGCATAGAGAATGACGAGATTGCTGTTGAGGGTGGCGGCGGGGAACACAAAGGCTTGGTCGCTTAGCAACATTACCGGCGCTAAAAGTACCGTCGCGCCAGCTGATACTCCTGTTGCCATTGCCAATGACGGTGTGTCTGGTGGTCGCAAGACGACAACAAACGCGTTGCACGAGGCAAAACAAAGAGGCCCGGTCAGAGCCAACAAGGCCCACCCCACCATGTCTGGCGCCGGCAGGGCAGTTTCTGGGATAAGCACGAACAGCATTCCGGCTAAGCCGAGTAATACGCCGATCATGCCGGAAAGGCGGAATTTTTCTATGCGCAAAAAATATGATATTAGATAGGTTAAAACCGGCGTCAGGACCATTAAGAGAGTGATGATGCTGACCGGAATTTTTGCTGATAGAAAAGTTAAGAGCGGCACCGGTACGGCGACGGAGATAGTGCCCAAGATGAAATAGGCTCGGATGTGCGGCCACGTGAAGCTCGGAAATTCCTTTTTGAGGGTGGCGATGGCGAACAGTATCAGCGTCGCAAGAAGCGAAAACCAGAATACATAGCCAATATATGGCAGACCGTATTCACCGCTCATCTTATTCACCGAAAAGAGCGCGCTATAGACCACGCCGATTAGGGCGAGAACAGGGATAAAGAAGAATTTGTTCTTGTCAGTCATTTGCATGATATGTGACTAGCATGTGCTTTTTGGGAATTGAAGTGTGCTGGTTTCCACGAGCCATGTAATCACTATGCCGGGCTAACTATTTGCCTGTCATGGAGTAGTTACAGCGCTCGATCATTGCGTTCTTTGCCCGAGGCCCCGGCGCCAAGGCCAAGTTTGAGGCGGTAATCCACACCAGCGTGCCGAAGCAATAAATAGAACGCTCCATCTCCATAGCCCAATGGGTTGCGGCAGTTTTCTTGAAAAAAGTCTTGGTGAGCGAAGTACCGTTACGACGAACTCGTGCACCCCATGCTCTAGATTGTTTGTTGATGGTTGCCATTCTTCGACTCCGTGGTCGGTGGTTGGTCTTTCGACCGAAACAACAGAATTGAAGCGAGGGCTAATTTCCTGAAAGGAATGGTGCGCCCGACAGGATTCGAACCTGTGACCCCCAGATTAGGAATCTGGTGCTCTATCCTACTGAGCTACGGGCGCATGCGGGAGTTCCGCACCGACTGATAGCATAAATTGGAGCGCTGGGGAACGGCACCTAGGGCGTTTTGGTGAAGGGAACGGAGTAGGTCAAAACGAAAAGCTCGGTGCCCGGATTGTCATCATAGATGCCGGCGTTTGAGATATGATGAAAGGCGACGCCAAGGCGCGAATAATCGTCGAAACGCCAGGCGATCTCACCGCCAGTGCGGAACTGAAACCAGCCGCCGAGATCCTTGCCGACGCCGTTTGAATAAGCAACAAAGGCGGCATTTGGCTGGGCGACGAGGCGGCGGCTAAGAAATATATCCATGCCGAGCCCGGCGAAGGCATAAATCGCCTCATCAGTGGTGCCGGCCAGGCCGATGAACGGCAGGATCTTCCAAAAGCGTAGGTCGGAGCGGTATTCCACCCGAAATTCCGCCGCTGTCTGATCGTCATTCACATCATAGCCTCCGGCGCTGAAGCCGAAGAAGTCAGGCTCCTTAGCCCGTGCCGCAGAAATGTAGCCAGCACCTCCACCGTAAATCTCGCCCCAGCTCGACAAGCCGATGATAAATCCCAGCATCAGAGCCAGCCCGGTGCCCGCCAATTTTTTCACAATCCCACTCTTCCTCAAACCAAACGAATGTGCTGTTCGCGTCACTTCTACCTCTCCGATTAGCGTTCAGTGTAAGGCTTGGCGGCGCCGGGGCCAATAATTTTCCGCAGCTTATCAGCCCAAAGGCTCATCGCTCCATTACAACACTGCCTCATTTTCATTCGGCGGAACCTGTTATAATCGCGCGATGTCGCGCTATTCGACGTTCTTCTTTGCGCTCTTTATAATATACTCCTGCTCGTTTGCACGTTGGAAGAAGCGGCGGCTGATGTCGGCAGATTTCAACAGAGCAAGGAGTTGGTGATGGATTTGTAGATCGTGCGGTGGCGTGGCTATATTAATTTTGGTGTGGATTGGAAGAGCGGTTTTACTATCGCTATCATGCTCGAGAATCGTAAATTGTTAGGCGAGGAGTAAGGATATAATTAAGCTGAAGGGGCGCGTTGTGTGCGTGCGCGACTGGATAAAATCTTATAATGGGACCATGCTTGAAGCCACCCATCTGGAGCAGATTGAGGTGTTTAAGTGATGGGGCGTTTTCTTCTCCTTTTCACCGTGTTGGCTGGCCTTGCGTTTGGTGGCACGGCGCTCTCCGGCTGTACCACCAACCCGGCGACCGGTGAGCAGAGCTTTACCGCCTTCATGTCGCCACAAAGCGAGCGCTCGCTCGGCGCTAAGGAACATCCCAAGCTGATCAAGGCATTTGGCGGAGAATATCAGGATAAGGTGCTGATAAATTATTTGAACGGCCTCGGCGCTCTATTGCAAAGTACTTCTGAGCAGCCGACACCGCCGTTCATTTTTACGCTCCTCGACAGCCCGGTGATTAACGCCTTCGCTGTGCCGGGCGGCTACGTTTATATCACCCGCGGCCTGATGGCGCTGGCTAATGATGAGGCCGAGCTGGCTGGTGTGATAGCACATGAAATAGGCCATGTGACGGCGCGCCACTCCGCCCAGCGTATGAGCCACGGCATGCTCGCTAATCTTGGCGTCACCGTGCTGGGTGCTGTGGTCGGCCAGCCGATGTTGAGCAATGCCGCGCGTTTTGCCGCCGGGGCCTACATTCAGGGCTATTCGCGCGATCAGGAACTTCAGGCCGATCAGCTCGGCGTACGCTATCTGACCCGCGCTGGCTTTGATCCGCAGGCCATGGCCACGTTCCTCAGCGCTATGGGAGCCGAGCATCAATTGGCGTTAAAAATCGCCGGCGAGGAAGGGAGCGATCCGGCCTCGGGTCTATTCTCCAGCCATCCACGCACGGCGGATCGGGTAGACTTGCTGGCGTGGAAGGCGGCAGCCAGTGTGCGGGCCAAGACGACGGGTAGCCTAGCGCGAGATCGGGATATTTATCTCAATCAGATCGATGGCATGATCTATGGCGATTCTCCGGCGCAAGGATATATCCGCGGGCGAGAGTTCGATCATGCCCGCCTCAAATTCCGCTTTACCGCGCCGCCCGGCTTTCTCCTGCAGAATAGCGATGCTGCTGTGCGCGGCGAACATTCGGATGGGGCGGTGCTGCGCTTTGATGGCGACGAGGTAAAAGACCCGGGGCAGAGCATGAAATCCTATCTCACGCGGGAATGGGCGAGCGGCCTCAGATTTACCAGCACGGAAAGCATCACCATCAATGGCATGGATGCAGCGACCGGCAGTGCCAGCATCTCTAGCGAACAGGGACAGCGCAACTTACGCCTGATCGCCATCCGCTTTGCGAGCGATCAGATTTTCCGCTTTCTGTTTATCACGCCGCCTGATCAAACCACGAGCTTCAACGAAGGCTTCCGTCGCACCACCTTCAGCTTCCGCCGCTTGAGTACTGCTGAGGCCGGTGCTCTGAAGCCGCGCCGGGTGCGGGTGATGACGGTGCGGAGCGGCGATACGCCCGAGATATTTGCGAGGCAAATGGCATTTAATGATTTTCAGCTTGAGCGTTTCCGCATCCTCAATGGCTTGAGGCCAGGCGACGCGCTGACGTTAGGACAGCGGGTCAAGGTTATTAGTGAATAATTCACCCTAGTCCAAAATTAATTGCGGGCATAAATACATTTTTCTGGCGCACACGCTTGGGTATTAAAGGTTGGAATAGGATTTCAGAATTATTAAAAATCTACTAGCGCTTGTACAAGTTAATTTCAGATTCATACCAGCCAGTGAATGAATAAAACTAATTGAAGCAGACGAAGCCAACGGGAAGGTTTCTGCATATAAATTTTCATTTAATATTATTTTTATTATGGGGTGTGCGATAGGCGTATTCAGTTTGGCTCATGGTGTATGGCAAAATGCGAATACATGCACGATGCCCGGGTGCGATGTCGGCGCCGGGCCAGCAGATTAAGATCGTTAGCGAGTAATCTCTCTCAAGCTCTGTCCTCTTCGAATATGAAGTCGCCCGAGCGTTCGACCTGACACGCCATCAGGGTGCGCAATTTTTCCAGCGCCTTATGCTCGGTCTGCTGTACGCGCTCTTTGCTGATGCCAAAATCGTGACTGAGTTCACCCAACATCACGCTGTCTTCGCCGAGGCGGCGCTTGTCGATAATGGTGTGCTCGCGTTTTGAGAGGGTGCGCAGCGCTTCATGGAGCCAGGTTCGCCGGCTGCAGCTGTCTACATTTCTGAAGACGATTTCTTCCGGCAGTGGGCGGCTGTCCGTGAGAAAATTCTGGCACTCATTTTCACTATTTTCACCAATCGTCGTGTTAAGAGATTGATCGCTTGCCTTCAAGCGGCCTTCCATCATCTCCACATCTTCCAAGCGCATATTTAATTCGGCGGCAATTATCTCACGTCCGGCGCGCGGCAATGGCCCATCGGCGGCGCCGATCTTGGCGCGCAGGCGGCGGAAATTGAAAAACAGCCATTTTTGTGCTGCTGTGGTGACGGTGAGCACAATCGACCAGTTGCACAAGATAAAATCCTGCATGGCGGAGCGAATCCACCAGCTGGCATAAGTTGAAAAACGCACGCCGCGCTCGGGCTCGAAGCGTGCCGCCGCTTGTAGCAAGCCGACGCTGCCTTCCTGGATGAGACCCGCGACCGGTAGGCCGTAATTGCGAAAGCGCTTTGCCATGCTGATCACCAACCAGTTATAGGCAAAGGTGATCTCGTGCAGCGCCGAATTATCCTCCTGCTCGCGCCAGCGAACGGCTAGTTCATGTTCGTGCTCACGTGTCAGCAGCGGTACGTTGACCGCATTCCGGAAAAACCGCCGCTGGGCGCTTTGGCTCTCATAGGAGCGGTCAAGGCGGGCCATATTCTCCACTTCCAAAAATTTGTGGCGCATTTGGAGGCGCCAGAGTGAAGTTGCTAATTAGAATTATTAAAAAGAACGCTCAAATTTTTTATAAATCTTAATGAAACATTATTAATCTATGTTCATATTGATTCTAGTTGGAAGTAACATAGCTGTTAATCTGAGCCTTTAACGCCGAATGCTGCGATCGTGAATCGGTCCATTGTATGGAGTTTTTAGTAGACTTATTGGCATGATTTGACGCTGCTTTTCCTGCTATTCGTTCGTTATAGAGTAATTAGATATTTTCCGGGCCGTTTATAGGCGCTCCACTTCAATAGCTTCTGAGATCACTTCAGTCTTTTCTGAAGCCGATAATGAGGCGATTCTTCGTTGTCCCAAGGATTACTGTATATTGGGGTCAGATTTGGCATTCTAGATTTTGGTCTAAATGGTCCAGCATTATTCAATGTCGCGGGAAAGAGGTTTGAGCGATGAACGGCATAGCGTTATTCACTGTGGAAGAACTAGCAGCGCGGATTATCGATGGCGCAATGGTGGCGGTACCGCCGGATTATTCATTCGTTGCGATGGCAGCGACGCGCGCTCTGATCCGGCGGGGCGCTCGTGATCTGCACTTGTTGGCGGTGCCGCAAAGCGGCATTCAGGCGGATATACTGATCGGCGCTGGCTGTGTTGCCCTTGTCGAGACGGCGGCGATCAGCCTGGGCGAGCTCGGCGCAGCGCCACAATTCACCGCCGCCATTAAATCCGGCAAAATCAACATTCGCGATTCCACCTGCCCGGCCATTCATGCCGGCCTGCAGGCGAGCGAAAAGGGCTTACCCTTTATGCCGCTCCGCGGTCTAATAGGCAGTGATCTGTTGCGTGTGCGAAACGATTGGAAGGTGAGTGAAAATCCGTTTGAGCAGGGTGATCAGATCGTTATTCTACCGGCAATTTCTCCCGATTTCGCGCTCTTTCATGCCCCTTTCGCGGACCGCTACGGCAATGTCTGGGTCGGTCGGCGGCGCGAGCTGGTAACCATGGCTCATGCGGCGCGCCATACCCTGGTGACGGTTGAGGAAATCCGCGATATCAATTTGATGGAAGATGAAGGGCTGGCCGGAGGCTCGATCCCAGCGCTTTATGTTACGGCTGTGGCAGAAGCACCCAACGGCGCTTGGCCACTCGGCCTGCCGGGGGAATATGCTCCAGACGATGCACATCTGGCGCATTATGCCGAGCAGGCGAAAAGCGATGGAGGCTTTCAGAGTTATCTTGTTGAGCATGGCGCATGACCGGTTCTAAAGCGCACTCGGAACAAGCACCCGCTGCTCTGCCCGAACAGGATCACACCAAGATCGAGCTGTTGATCGCCGTGATCGCGCGCATGCTAGATGACCTTGGCCATGTGGCGGTGGGTGCATCCTCGCCTATTCCAGGCGCTGCAGCGCTGCTGGCGCGCGCCGTTACCAAAAGATTCCTCCGCGTTAGTGTGCTCTCCAGCCAGCGTCACAATGATTTCACTGATGGCGGGCGCGAGCTGTTTGATTGCGCCGCCCAAGGGCGCATCGACGCCTTCTTTCTCGGCGGTGGGCAGATCGACGGCCAAGCGAACGTCAATCTGGTTGGCCTCGGCGATTATCCCGAGCTCGATGTACGCTTCGCTGGTTCCTACGGCTCGGCCTATCTTTATTTTCTGGTGCCGCGGGTGATCCTGTTCCGTCAGGAACATAGCCGCCGTGTGCTGGTGCCAAAGGTCGATTTCATCTCTGCTCCCGGCATCAGCCCGCCCGGCATTTACCGCCCCGGCGGGCCCCATGCGCTGGTGACAGAGCGATGCATTTTTTCGTTCGACCGCGTGGCAGGGCGCTTCACGCTGCAAAGCATTCACCCAGGCGATTCACTGGAAAGCGTGCGTGACAATACTGGCTTTGATTTCGATTGCCCGACGGAGGTGCCCGAAACGCTAGCACCCTCTAGCAAATACTTAGAGCTGATCCGCGGCCAAGTCGGCGCTGATATTACCGAGGTCTATCCCAAGTTTGCGCGCAAAGTTTGGGGCATCGGCTGAATGATCACTCTGTAAATCTCGCCCGTATTAACGTTATAGGTCACGACCGCATCGTCTTCGATGGCGGTCCGGAGAATCTGCGTGCGAACGCTTAAGTGTGCTACGAGTGGGCGACGGTTTGAATGGATGGAAAATCTGGCCTCGGGTAGCAAAAGCGGGTGTACAAACTATCATCAAACTTGCTCTCAGAGAACAGTGAGAAAATGCTACCAATGAGCGCAGAGAGCTGAACAATTGTTACTAAAGTTCTTAAAACCGCATTCAATTGGTCAAACCACACTCATTAAATTCTTTGTTGCGACCCATATTGGAACACGGCATGGTTTTTTTGACGGGTGGCTTCTTCCGGATCATCTATTTGCTTATTTGCAGGCGGTCAGCTTGGCTTTAGATACAGTCATAAAAGAGCATCATCAAAGGCGCCCGTCAGTTTCTCTATTGCGCCTTCAGCGCCTCAAGCGCTTCGGCAGCTTGTAGCCAATCGGCTTCGGCTTCTTCTATGTTGCGTTCCGCTGCGCTTAATTGTCGGCCCAATTCAACCAGGCGTTCGGGGGCGCCTTCATAGAGCGAGCTGTCGGCCATTTTGGCTTCTATATCGATTTTTCTTCGCGTTGCTTTATTTAGGCGGAATTCAGCGCTTTCGGCGGCACGTTTCAGAGGCGTCAATTTGGCGCGCTCGCTGACGGCATCGCGCCGCGCTGATTTTCCTTTAGTGGTTTTTTCGCGGGCCGGTTTCTTGCCTCCTGCACCCCCGTTACCACCTTTTCGCCCGAGGATTTGCCGGCGGTAATCATCTAGATCGCCGTCATAGGGCTTCACTATGCCATCGGCCACCAGCCAAAGGCGCTCGGCCGTTAGTTCGAGCAAATCCCAATCATGACTGATCACCAGTACCGCGCCGGGGAAACTGTTGAGCGCCTGCACTAGGGACTCGCGCGTTTCCAGATCGAGATGGTTGGTCGGCTCATCGAGCACCAATACTTGCGGCGCGCCGTAGCTGATCAGGGCAAGGTTAAGGCGTGCCTTTTCGCCACCGGAGAGATTTCTTGCCACCACATCGGCTTTGTCCTGGCTGAAGCCGAACGTGCCAAGGCGGGCGCGTACTTGGTGTGGGGCTGCCTTCGACATGGCGCGGCTCAATTGTTGAAAGGGACTCTCATCCGATTCCAGCGTGTCGACCTGATGCTGGGCGAAATAGCCGACGCGTAATTTGGCAGCGCGGAAAATATCGCCGGACATGGGATTGAGCTCGCTCGCTAGCAATTTGGCGAAGGTGGATTTTCCATTGCCGTTGGCACCAAGCAAAGCAATGCGATCATCCGGATCAATGCGTAGGTCAAGATTGCTGAGTACTGGCGTATCCGTGACATAGCCTGCCGATACTTTGTTGAAGGTAATCAGCGGTGGTGCCAGGTCTTCTGGGTCGGGGAAGTTGATATCAACGCTGGAACCATTGACGGCCGGTGGGGCCTCGCCGAGCTTTTGCAGCGCCTTCAGGCGACTCTGTGCCTGGCGCGCCTTGCTGGCATTGTAGCGAAAGCGGGCGACGAAGCCTTCGAGCTTGCGACGTTTGGCTTCCTGGCGCGATTGACTGGCAGCCTGTGCGGCACGGCGCTCGGTATAGGTGCGAGCAAAATTGTCGTAATTGCCCGGATAGAGCGTCAGCTCGCAGCCCTCAAGATGGAGAATTCCGTCTGGCACAGAGTTAAGGATATGCCGGTCATGGCTGATCAGCAAAAGAGTGCGCGGATAGGCGCTTAGATGGTTTTCGAGCCACATGGTAGCTTCGAGATCGAGATGATTAGTCGGCTCATCGAGTAGGAGCAGGTCGGGCTCAGCAAATAGCGCCGCCGCTAGGGCGACGCGCATGCGCCAGCCGCCGGAGAGATTCTGTGTAGGCTCATGCTGGGCGACTTCGCCAATACCAAGGCCGGCTAGAATGGAGGCGGCGCGCGATGGTGCGGAATGGGCGCTGATATCATTGAGCCGGGTTTGAATCTCGGCAATGCGGTTGGCATCCTCGGCGGTCTCGGCCTCAGCCATCAGCTCATGTCGCTCGGTGTCTGCTACGAGAACGGTCTCGAGCGGCGTTGTATCCCCGCCCGGCGCTTCCTGGGCTACAGTTGCCAATTTGGCGCCGCGCATCAACGACAGAGCGCCGCCATCCGCGTCGATAGCGCCGGTGATCAGGCGAAACAATGTGGTTTTACCGCTGCCGTTACGCCCAACCAGTCCAATCCGCCTACCACGCGCAACCCGCGCAGACGCCTCTTCCAAAAGAGCGCGCCCACCAATGCGATAAGTAAGGGAGGAAATTGTTAGCATGGCTTGCGGGCCAGCCTCATAACATAAGGCAGGGCGGCAAAGATAGCGCTTCCGTAAAAAAGCATTGAGATGCATATGTACTCTAGCCAAGAAAGCGTGAAGTGATCAGACTCCCGCCAATGAAATCGATTCTCAAGCCTGCCTATCTGGTTCACCAGCTTGCCCTGCCGGATGGGCGTAAGATTATGCTTATGCTGCGTCGCAGCGTCCAGGCACGCCGGGTGACGCTACGCATTGATGATGCTAATGGGAGTGTTGAGCTGGTGATACCGCGCGGCGTGGCGCCATGTGATGGCCTCGCCTTCGCCCAAAAGAAGGCCAATTGGATTGCAACACGGCTCGATGCATTACCGCCGGCGGTGCCATTTCGCCCCGGTGCAGTGCTGCCGGTGCTGGGTGATTCCATTTTGTTAATGCAGCCTGTCAACGGCGCCAAGCGCCTACGCCGGATTGAGGACACGCTTCAGGTGCCGGGTGAGGGCGCTGTATTTTCCGGCCGGGTGCGGCGTTGGTTGATTGCCGAGGCACGGCGCGAGATTGGCATTAGGGCGTATGAATTGGCGCTGGAGGTAGAGCGACCGATCAAGAGCATCGCCATTCGTGATCCAGCGACACGTTGGGGTAGTTGCTCGGCAGCTGGCGGCCTCTGCTTTTCATGGCGACTGATTCTCGCACCACCTGATGTACTTGAATATGTGGTGGCGCACGAAGTAGCGCATCTGTGCCAGATGAATCACAGCCACCGCTTTTGGGCGCTTGTCGAAACGCTAATCGGCGATTGCTCAGCTGACCGTTCCTGGCTACGCCGCAACGGCACACTACTGAGGAGATATGGCTAAGGCTTTATTAGCTTCTTTAGTACGGCTTTATTCGGCCGCGCTTTGTGGCTTTAGCGAGGACATCATCGCGCCAACGCATGCGGCCCGGATAGATGCCGAGGAGAAGGCCTTCTTCATCGCCGACATTGCGGAAGCTGCGCATCAGGTTGGGCGTTACGGAGGCTACATCAAAGGGCGCGAGAATGACGAAATTATTTTCTTCGTCCTCACCCCCAGAAGATTTTGCATTTGCCCTTGAGCGACATGAAGACCTCGTTGGTCTTATAGTTGTAATGCAGGGTACCCTTGCCCGGTTCGCAGCGGACGATGGCAACATTGAAGCCGTTATTCTCAGTCATTGGAATATTTTGATCCGGGTCTTCGCTGACGCCTTTACTGATGATTTGATAAATTTCCCGTTCCTGACCGGGAATCATGGCGTCGAGCATGGGTCAGTTGTTGCCTTTAAGTTGGTTAAAGCGCACGACTCGGGTACGCCCAGATTCTTCTGCGCTGATCACAGGATTACTCATGCTGCTTCTTCTTATATAAAGGGTTTAGTGGGCGTGCACAGCCTATTTGGCGATCGTTTCAAGCACCACCAGGTCGCCCTTGTAATCCAAACCGATGCCATGCTTGAGCGCTATATCGACGGTTTCCTGCGGCCATTGGACCCGACCCGGATCGGTGCCGCCCACGATCGCTAACATCATGGCGGTTTTATCGCCAACATTGCGGAAGCCACGGCTGAGGCCAATAGGTACCGATACCGTATCATATTCGCCCAAAATGACCTCATGCTCGGTGCCGTCCTGGTTGATCCAATAGATCGACCATTTTCCGGTCAGGGCAAAGAATACTTCGATGGTTGCATGGATATGTGGTGAGGCGCCTTTGCCCGGCTCCGCCTTAATCAGGCCAAGATTAAAATCACGATTGTCGGAGATCGGCGGGGTCAGGTCTTTATCCTCAACTACACCACGGCCAATGATATTGTAAATATCGCGCTCATACCCGGGTATAAGCGCATCGATAAATGCCTTGGCGCTTGATTTCAGTTCCGTGTAGCGCCCGACGCGCTCGCGTTCGACATATTCGACTGTGGCGTCAATCCGTTCGACTATTTACCTGCTCCTTTGATGCTAATAGCAGGCCGCCTCAGCGCCCCGCAGAATTACCCATATAGTTTGCCTAAATATTTCATGGATTGTACCGCAGGCCAAGACAAAAAACCTGAGACACCTGGGACGAATTTACCTTGCTTTGAAACAAATTTAAATTATAAGTAAATAAAATTATTATTGTTCAATATTTACATGCGTAAACTTAATGAATAAAACAACGGGAACTCTGGCCGAAGACACCCAAGCGCAGATTTTGAAGGCGGCAACTGAACGCTTCCGTCATTACGGTTATCGCAAAACCACAATGGCCGAGGTAGCGCGCGACTGCTCCATGTCGGCAGGCAATCTCTATCGCTATTTCGAAAGAAAATCAGATATTGGTGCTGCCGTTAGCGTTGCTTGGTTCGCTGCCCTGCACCAGACCGTACGCGCCGCGATCACGCCGCCGGGATTCAGCCCGCGGCAAAAACTTGAAGCCTATTTTCTGACCGTTAATCGCTTCACGCTAGAGAGCATGCATAGCACGCCCCATATACAAGAAATGGTGGATTTTGTTAGTGAAGAGCGGCCTGATTTGGTTGAACAGCATCTCTCAACTTGTTATGAAATTGTCATTAATATTCTCGAAGAAGGGGTTGCCCGTGGCGATTTCACGGTGCCTGATACAGCGGTCAGTGCGCGCGCTGTGCTGAATGCCTTTGTACGTTTTGAATACCCCCCACTCCTGGCATTAAGTAGCCATGCCAATCTCGATAAAGAGGTACGAGAAATGGTTGCACTGATCGTTGATGGATTGGGCCGGGGCCTCACGGATAGGCGTCCTTGAATTATGATAGACAATTTATATGGTCGGCGACCTCTTGAACCAGAACTATCAAATCTCTAAATAATACCGAATTCGTTCATTTTTTATTGAACGAAATATCTGGGAGGCCAAACTGACCAAAATTGCGATAGAGGCTACTCGAGTAGAACGCTTTGGCGTCGACGTATTGCGCTGGCGCTGGGTAATTATTGCGCTCACGATTCTGTTCGTGGCCTTCATGGCAGCTGGCGGCCAGAATCTTAAAATAAGCAATGACAGCCGCATTTTCTTCAGCGAGGACAATCCGCAGCTGATCGCCTTTGAGGCGCTTGAGGAGACCTATACGGAAGCCAACACAGTTCTCATAGCAGTTGCGCCGAAATCGGAAGCGCCGTCGGACGGAATATTTACGTCAGATGCGCTCACCGCTATTGCCGAGCTGACGGAAGAGGGTTGGCTCCTGCCATTTTCCACTCGGGTCGATTCCCTGACCAATTATTCCCATACCTGGTCCGTGGATGACGATTTGATCGTTGAGGATTTGGTACCGGACACAGGCAATCTCAGAGCTGCAGATCTGGCACGCGTTAAAAAAATTGCCATGAACGAAATTCAGCTGGTCAACCGACTGGTGGGAGCGGATGGTCGCACCACAGCTGTGTTGATTAATTTTGTATTGCCGAATGAATCGGCGGAAGCGGTCACCGAAATTTCCGACAAGGTGAAGATCATTGTCGATGCAGCTCGCATCCAGCATCCCGATTTGAATTATTATGTCACCGGCAGCGTTATCACCAGCCGCGCTTTTGGCGATGCCACCTTCGATGACCTTGCCACGCTCGGGCCGATTATCATTGGCGTTATTATCTTGGTGATGGCGTTACTGCTGCGCTCAATCACGGGCACCATAGCCACCCTTTTGGTGGTTGTGTTTTCTGCCATCACGGCAATGGGCTTTGCCGGCTGGTCCGGCATGATACTTTCAAGCGGCAATGTTGGTGCGCCGACTATTATTATGACGGTGGCGATTGCCCATTCAGTGCATGTTGTCTCAACCGTTATACTCAATATGCGATCGGGTATGGCCAAGCGCGAGGCCATTTTGGAATCGATCCGGGTCAACGTCCATCCAGTGTTTCTCACCACCCTAACTACGGCAATCGGCTTTTTGAGCATGAATTTTTCCGATGCGCCGCCGTTCCACAGTCTTGGCAACCTAGTGGCGCTCGGCGTGGTCGCGGCTTTCGTATTTGCGCTCACTTTCGTGCCGTCCATCCTCTATATATTGCCGCTCCGAGTACGCCCTCGGCCGCTAGGGCAGAAAGAATTCTTCGAAGGTTTAGGTAATTTTGTCGTACGTCGCCGTACACCGCTTCTCATCAGCATGACGGCGATCATTATAGGTCTTGCCGCCGGCATACCGCAGGTCGAGCTCAATGATAATTGGACCAAATATTTTGACGATCGCTATGAGTTTCGCCGCGACACGGACTATATCATCAATAATCTCACCGGCGTCGAAGCGTTTGAATTTTCCCTTCCGGCTGGCGGTGAAGGGGCAATTAACGACCCTAAATATCTTGCCCGGGTAGAAGCGTTTGCTGAATGGTACCGCACCCAGCCTAAGATCATCCATGTCTCAGCGTTCTCTGATATTATGAAGCGCCTTAACATGAATATGCATGGCGATGATCCGTATTATTACCGCATCCCGGAAGAGCGTGATCTCGCGGCGCAATATCTCCTGCTATATGAATTGTCTTTGCCGTTCGGGCGGGATCTCAACGACCAGATCGATGTGGCAAAATCTTCGACCCGGATGACCGTGTTGGGGCGCGATATGTCTGCCAAGGAACAGCGCTCCTCGGCGGATGCCGCCAATCAGTGGCTGAGGGACAATATGCCGGCAGAGATGGCCACCGAGGCCACCGGCCTGACCATGATGTTCGCCTATATTTCAAAGCGCAATATTGAGGGCATGTTGCGCGGCACGGTAATCGCCATGGCTATCATTTCACTGATCCTAATTATCGCCCTCAAGAGCATACCCGTCGGCCTTCTCAGCCTCCTACCAAATTTCGTCCCGGCGGCCATGAGTTTTGGCCTTTGGGGCTATTTGATCGGCAATGTAGGCGTTGCGGCGTCGGTGGTGACAGCGGTGACATTCGGCATCGTGGTCGATGATACGATTCACTTTCTGAGCAAATATCTGCGTGGCCGGCGTGAGCATAACCTCAATCCACAGGAGGCGGTACGTTTCGCCTTCAGTTCGGTTGGCCACGCTCTTTGGACTACCACCGCAGTTCTCGCCGCCGGCTTTATTGTCCTCTCGACATCTGGCTTTGAAGTGAATTGGAGTCTCGGCCTCTTGACCGCGATGACGATTTTTATAGCACTGGCGGCTGATTTTTTCTTCCTGCCGCCTCTTTTAATAAAACTCGACCGGAGCAAGTCATGAACATTCTTTCCCGCCGTCCTGTCGCTGCTCTTTTAGCAATTGTGTTTGGCGCTGTGGTTGCATTCATAGCTCTGCCTGCATGGGCGGAGAGCCCGGAAGAAAAGGGCCTGCGCATCGCACTGGAGGGAGAATGGCGTGACAAGGGTTTCGGTAATTATACCGCGGATCAGACCATGGTGTTGCGCAACAAGCGCGGCCAGGAGAGCGAACGCAATCTCAAAATAAGCGTGCTTGAAAACGATGTTGATGGCGACAAGAGCCTGATCGTTTTCAATCTCCCGCGTGATGTGAAAGGCACGGCGATGCTGACACATTCGCATAAGGTTAATGATGATGATCAATGGCTTTATCTGCCGGCGCTAAAGCGGGTGAAGCGAATTTCCTCGTCCAACAAAGCGAGCTCATTCATGGGCAGTGAGTTTGCTTATGAGGACATGACTAGCCAGGAAATAGAAAAATACACCTATCGCTGGCTGCGTGACGAGCCGTGCGGAGCATCCGGGAAGCTTACTTGCTGGGTCTCTGAGCGCTTCCCCCTGGACAAAAAGTCAGGCTATACGCGTCAGGTTTCCTGGATCGATCAGGGTGAGTTTCGAGTGTGGAAGGTGGAATATTACGATCGCAAGAATTCACACCTGAAAACGCTTATAGTACCGAGCTACCAGCAATATCTCGGTAGGCATTGGCGCGCCGATGAAATGCAGATGGACAATCATTTAACCGGCAAGAGCACTCGCCTGATCTGGCAGAATTATATCTTTGGCGCTGATCTGAATAACAGCGACTTCACCAAGATCAGTTTGAAGCGAGCGCGCTAATGCGGCGTGATGGTATCTCCGCCCTTATTCTGGGCGGCCTGTGTCTATTGGTGGCGGCATCCGCCAGTGCGGAAACGGTGTTTGAGGAAGTAAGTGGGCGCTTTACCTTGGAAGGGCGCTATTTTCCGCAGTCGAGTATCCAGACCGGGCAGCGTGAGCAGAGCCTCTCCCTGGTTGCCGAGCCGGCAGCCTATCTTGAAAATGACGCCGGTTATGGCTTGGCGCTGAAACCTTTTCTGCGCTACGATAGCGCAGATACGCGCAGGACGCATTGGGATATCCGCGAGGCCTATGGCCTGTTTTTTGGCGAATTTGAGGACAGCGAATGGGAATTACGCGTCGGTTTTGATAAAGTATTTTGGGGTGTAGTTGAATCGCGTCATTTGGTTGATATCATCAATCAAACGGATCTGGTTGAAGCGCCGGATCAAGAAGAAAAACTTGGTCAGCCTATGGTGCATGGAACTTGGCTGAATGATTATGGCGCGTTCGAGGCTTTCGTCCTGCCTTATTTTCGTAAGCGCTCGTTTCAGGGCCAGGCCGGACGCCTGCGCACCGGTCTCCAAGTCGATAGCGAATCTACGAGCTATGAAAGCGCCGCCCAACAGCATCACCTTGATCTTGCGGCGCGCTACAGTCACAGTATTGGCGCACTTGATTTTGGTCTTGCCTGGTTTGAGGGCACTAATCGTAGCCCCAATTTTAGCCTCGGCCTGGACAATAAAGGATCGGTCGCGCTGCTACCCTTCTATGAGCAGATACGTCAATTCAGTCTCGATTCGCAGATCACCACCGGCTCCTTGCTAATTAAGTTTGAAAGTTTTTGGCGGGACGGTGAGCGCAACGCTTTGTCGTTGGAAGAAGATTATTTAGCTGCGGTGGGTGGCTTTGAATATACGTGGTACGGCGCCTTTGACGGCGATACCGATCTTGGCCTGCTGCTTGAATTTCTCTATGATGATCGCGGTGGGCGCGCCACTGTCGTGACAGAGGGAGATGTTTTTGCTGCCGTGCGTCTCGCGTTTAATGATGAGGCCAGCACGGATATCCTGTTTGGCATCATACAGGATTTGGACAAGCCGACGCGCAGTCTTTTTATGGAAGCCAACCGGCGGATCAGTGATAGTATCTCGCTCGGTATCGAGGGCACGGCGTTTCTCAATATTGATGATGCGGACGGCCAATTCAGTCTGCGGCGCGATAGTTTCCTAGAGCTCGATCTGGCCTATCACTATTAGCGGTCTTAATTCATGACCTATTCGCTTAGCTCAGACCAAAATGCACTTGATAATGCGATTGGCCGAATTTGCGCGGACTTCGGTGATGATTATTGGCTAGCGCGCGATAACGACGGGAAATTTCCGGAAGAGTTTGTTGCCGCTATTGCGGCTGGCGGCTGGCTTGGCATTGCCATGCCGGAAGAACATGGCGGAACCGGTCTTGGCGTTACGGAAGCAGCCTTGATGATGCGCCGTATCGCCCAATCGGGTGGCGGTTTCGCTGCCGCCTCATCTGTGCATATCAATATTTTTGGCCCCCATCCAATTACAAAATACGGCAGCGCCGAGCAGCAGGCGCGAATGTTGCCCCCGCTCATTAGCGGAGAGGACCGGACCTGTTTTGGCGTTACTGAACCTAATTCGGGCCTCGATACCAGCGCTATTGAAACCCGTGCCGAGTGGGATGGCAGCCATTATGTGGTAACCGGGCAAAAAATTTGGACCTCAACCGCCCAGCGCGCTAACAAGATTATGCTGCTTGCCCGCACCGCACCGAAAGGCGCTGGCGCCAAGCCGACAGATGGCATCTCCCTTTTCTATACCGATATCAACCGCGATCATGTGGAAATTCACGAGATCGCAAAAATGGGCCGCAAATCGGTCGATTCGAATTCATTATTTATCGACGGCCTAAAAATTCCGCGCGCGGATTTGATCGGCGAGGAGGGCACGGGATTCCGCTGCCTGTTGCATGGCCTCAACCCTGAGCGCATCCTGATCGGTGCCGAGGCCATTGGGCTGGGGCGGGCGGCGCTGGCCAAGGCCACATCCTACGCCCGCGAGCGCAATGTATTTGGCCGCCCGATTGGCCAGAACCAGGCCATCCAACATCCCCTCGCCGAGGTCTGGGCTGAGCTGGAAGCGGCGGATTTGATGGTTTTTAAGGCGGCACATCTCTACGATGTAGGAGAACCCTGTGGTGCCGAAGCCAATGCCGGAAAATATCTCGCCGCCGAGGCCGCGCACAAGGCTTGTGAACGCGCCGTTCTAACCCTCGGTGGCATGGGCTATGCGCGCGAGTATCATGTCGAGCGCTATTTACGCGAGAGCTATATAGCCCGTATTGCGCCGGTTAGCCGCGAAATGATCCTCAATTTTATCGCCGAACGAGTGCTAGATCTACCGCGTTCCTATTAGTTTCAAGAAAAATAATTCTACGTATTCGACGAGCACGGGCCCATGCGGCAAAAAAGAGGCGTCGTGGCGACAGCGCCAGGGACCATAAAAAAACGGCGAAATGGGTGCCAAATCGCACCCTATCTTTGCGGTATTGGTATCGGCGGTACCTTCACAGATTGTGTAATTGTCGACGATGAGGTTGCCTTGTGGCTCTTTCATTACCCGAGCTGTGGAAGCTATCTCGATAATGAAATACCCATCGCGTATGGCTCGGTCATGCGCGATATCCAGCTCACTTTGTAATCGATTTTGGCATTTCGCTGGAGAGTGCTAGGCTCTTCGGATGAAAGCTCGATTCGTGATAATATTTTTCGTCGCCGTTCCTTTGGCACTTGGCGCTTGTGATCGGGGCGCTGAATTGCCGGCGAGCTCTGCACCCGTTGCCGTTGATGGCGGGCAAAGTGCGGCTTTTCAGCCGATTACTGATATTCCCATCCCTGAAGGCGCGCGGCTCGATAGTGAGCGGAGCCTGGTGCTTGGCGGCCAAGATAATTGGACTGGGCGGTTGGTTTTCACCATAGGCGAATCCTCCGCCAATTCCTTCGTTCGCTATCATCAGGAAATGCAGCGCTTTGGTTGGCAATTGATCACCAGCGTGCAGGCAGAATCGAGTGTGTTGGCGTTCTCTAAGGATGAGCGCGTGGCGACCATTCAGATCGAGGGCCGCACCCTTTCCGGCTCGACAGTCGCCATCACCATGTCACCGCGCCATGCCGGCGATAGCAGTTCGGTGCAGATTGTTCCGCTCGGCGAATAGGCCCGGGTGGATATCGTTTCCGTCCTGCCCGCCGGTTAAATCCGGCTAGGTCAAATCGATCTAAATCAAACTTAGCCGCTCTCTATTCTTCTTTGCCGTGCCAGAGATGCTGGCGTTTGACATGGGCGCGGTAGGCCGTTGCCTCGGCTTGTACGCGCTCTTCGTCCCACCCCATGGCGGTTGCTACTTCACGTGCAGCACGCTCGGCCATTGGCGCGGCCATAGAAGCAGTCCAGCCATTGCCGCTGCGGCGGAATAAAAGGTCCACCAGATTTGCTGGCATTTCATGTGCTGCTGCGTAGCTGAGGTTCGCTAGTTTAGCCTCGGGCCAGGCATCATCTATCGCCGGTGAATTAGTATTTTCAGGAAAAATTCGCGCCGCATAGCTGAGCGTTCCGGGCGTGCCCGTCGGCCGCACTCGTTTTGCCACATTCTCTGTCAGCAGGGTGCCAGCAGAACGGTGGGTCATGATAGGCCCGGCGGTGAGGGCAAATATATTGTTAAACCCCTCGCCGGAGAGGTCATGCAGCTCACGGCTGCGCGCGCCTTTGGGCTGGGCCGGGTCATAGGTGAGCGGGCGCACACCGGCCCAGGCAAACAACATATTGTCACGGCTGAAGGGAGCGCCTGGTAGCAAATGCTTGGCTTCCGCCAATAGCCACTCAATTTCATCTTCTTCTGGGCGTATATCATCTATGTCACCATCATAAAGCGTTTCGGTCGGGCCAATATAATGCAGGCCGCGCCATGGCACACAATAGAACGGCTCATTATCTCGGTTCATGGTGGCGATGCCCTGATCAGCGCATTCGGGCGGCAGGCGAAACATACAATGAATGCCCTTAGTGCCGGTAATCCGCCGCCCCGCTTTAGGCCCGGCCATTTGGTTGACCCGGTCAATCCAGATGCCAGCAGTATTGATCACCGCATTCGCTGTCACAGTCGCTTCCATTTTATCATCTAGCTTGTCAGCCAGGGTCAGACGCCATTCGTCATTTGCCCGGCGTTCGAGCCCGCGCAGTGCAGTGTGATTGCGCACCACCGCGCCGAGGCGGGCGGCGTCGAGCACGGCATCCAGGGCAATGCGCTCCGGCCAATCAAAGCGGTACTCGCGGAACTGAGCGATGCCTTTAAGCTGATCGATATCGCGCAGCCATTCGAGCAAAGGGAGCTGGACCGCGTCGCGGCGGCTGAGGCGTTTATAATCGAGCGGCACATCTTTTGGCCCGAGGTTTTTTAATATTTTAAAAGCGAGGTCAATTTGCCAGGGAGTGTAGGGCATTTCCTTATATATGGGATAAGAGAAGGTCATAGGGTGCACGCGCTCTGGCGTCTCACACACCATCTGGCTGCGCGCGATCATAGCTTGTCGCGCCATACCGAGGGCTGTTATCAGACGGCTTGGATGAAAAACAAATTCCCAAGGGGAGGCGCCGGGTGCGAGATAGCGTAGGCCGCAATGCAGTAATCGGCTGGAACGACTAGATGAGCCAGAGGCAAAATCATTCTGCTCGACCAATAGAGTTTGGAAGCCTGCTGCCGCCAGGTGCTGGGCTGCACTGGCACCGTTGACGCCTGCGCCGATTATGGCAACGTCGAATTTTTTACCATCTAATTCGCGGAGTTCTGGGCGCATACACCGCATCTTACGCCTTTGCGGCGCGTGGTGAAATTGTTAAAAATGCGGTCAATGCACTGAGTGCTGTAACGCCTGCCGCAATGAAGTTGACAACACGAAAGCCGGCCACAAAAGAATCATTGATAGCCGTTTTCACTATGCGGGCACTTTTCTCATCTAGCATTGGCGGGATTTGCATGCCGGCTAGCTCAACCAAATGCGTATCAATCAAGGCGCGGCTTTCAGGGTCGAGCGGTACGGCTTCTAGGGCTGTTTCAAAATGGACAGAATAAACATCGAACATGATGACGCCGAACATAGCTACGGCCATCAGCATGGCAACGCGCGACGCACTGTTATTGATGCCTGAGGCAAGTCCGGCGCGGTTGGGCGCCACCGCTGCCATCACCACAATGGTCAAGGGCGCCACGGCAATGCCGAGACCAAGGCCGACCACAGCAAGACCAGGAAAAAAACCGGACCAATAGGGGCTATCAACACCAGGCAGGGCGAGTAGAACATACCCAATTGCCGCAATACCGCCGCCAGCGACGAGCGGCGCACGCTGGCCAAATTTGGTAACAACAAACCCGGCGCTAAAAGAAAATACCGCAATGGCGATAATCAGCGGCAGTAATGCTGCGCCTGCCTCTGTGGCGCTCCAGCCCTGGACCTGTATGAGATTGAAGGGCAGGAAGAACAGGCTACCGCTCATGGCGCCATACAACAGGAAGGTCATGACGTTGGCGCCAGAAAAAGCGCGCGAGCGAAACAACGAGAGGGGCATCATGGGCGAAGCCGCCATTTTCTGCCGCAAAATAAAGCAACCGGTGAAGGTCAGCCCAGCCACGATCGAAGCCCAGACGGAAGTTTCGCTGAAGCTGGTCCGAGAAGAATCAAGCAAACCATAAACTATGCCACCAAGGCCGAGCGTGACCAGAACAGCTCCAAGAATATCCAGCTTTTGCGCCGCATCTTCATCACGGCTTTCTGGAACACCGGCATAGAGGGCGGCAAGAAGAAATACCGAAAGCGGTAAATTGATAAAAAATACCCAGCGCCACGAGGCAAAATCTACCAACAGCCCTCCCATTACTGGCCCAAGCGCAATCGCCAGCGTGGTAAACGATGCCCAGAGGCCAATTGCCTTAGCACGTTGCTCTTCGGGAAAGTGCGCGCTGAGCAGTGCGAGACTGCCCGGCACTACCAACGCGGCGCCAACGCCCTGAATGGAGCGCGCAATGATCAATTGCGGCATGCCTGCCGCTAGCCCGCACCAGGCCGAGGAGGCTGCAAAAATGATCACGCCGATGGCAAACAGGCGCTTACGACCGAGGTGGTCGCCCAATACCCCGCCCAGGAGAATTAGCGCGCCGAGCAGCAGAGCGTAGGATTCTACCACCCATTGCAAAGCGGTGATATCCGCATCAAGGCTCTGCTGAATTGCCGGTAAGGCCACATTGACTGCGGTCGCATCAATGATGGCTAGGCTGGAGCCCACGACAGTTGCTGAAAATACGCAGATATTGGCGAAGCGGCTATGTGGTGTGTTTGACACAGTCGGCTGGGACGGGTTAGGGGCGATAGCGCGGTACCACGTAGGGTCCTTCCGGAATAACGGCTACACGATTGTCCCCGGCAGTAGCCACCGCTTGAGCAACGGCATCGGCAATCGAATCAATTTTTATAACGCCGGTCAAATCATGCTCCTCCGGCGAGAGGCCATCCGTATAGAGTTTCACCTGACCAATGCGGAGCGGCTTCAGCAGCATTTCAGTTTGCCATTCATCAACCGCCGCATGGCTTTTGTTTTCAATATCACGCAGGAATTGCTCGGCGCCGCGCGCAATCAGGTTACGCTGGGAATTAATATATTCATCTGAGCCCATACCTTCGGAGCACGCCGAGGCGATTACCAGGGTGCCGCCGGGGGCAATAATATCCAGTGGGCCAACCATGCCTTTGATGGTCTGATAATAGGTTTTATCGAGGGGATAGCCGGCGGCGCTGGTCACAACTGTCGCGAAGCGCTCTTTCACACCGACCTCAGCATAGTCGCGCACATGGTCGACCGCCTTTAGATGGCTTTCCACTACCTCGCCAAAATTGGCCAGAGAAATACGCCGTTCTTCATCGATGACAACATTCACCGCCTGTATATCGCCAAGCATAGCAACAATTTCCAACTGCTCTGCGTGCAGCGGGTTGCCATCGAGAATGCAATTGTCGCAGGTTGGTTGCTCCATGAAGCGCGCGCTGTGGAAGGTGGTGATGGTCTCGGCATGGGCGACGCCGGGTGCGATTACCTTACGCCCTCCGGACCAGCCGGCCATGAAGTGGGGCTCCACCAGGCCGGTGGCGATGCGCAGATCAGCACTTACAAAGCGCTTGTCGAGCCTAACCACCGTACCACTTTTTGTTTGGCCAAGCGCCACATGGGCCGCATCGTCTCGGGCAAAATGGTTCTCGATGCGGAAGTTTTCCATCACCCATCTATCTCCTACCAGTTCGGCCAACTCATCGCCCACATTGGGGCGGTGCAGGCCGGTGGCAACGAGAATGGTGATATTTTCAGCATCAACGCCGGCTGCCAAAAGGGCACGCAAGAGCGGTGGTAGGATCACACCGTTCGGCACCGGGCGAGTGATATCACAGATGAGAATACAGGCTGTTTTCGCCGATTTGGCCAACGTAGCCAGCGGTGCGCCACCATCCGGATTAGCGAAGGAGGCTTCGAGTGCTGCGACGGGATCGTCCAGAAGCGGCATGTCCGGCTTACGAATCACAGTCACGTCGAGATTGTCCGGTAGTGCGACGGCAAGCTCGGATTTTCCGTAATTGAGTGAAATATCCATGGTCGCAGTTTAGCGCGTTTTAAACCGCAGTGGTAATCACACTAGTAGCCGTAGTGATTTTGCGCTTAGACTGTTCCCGTGAGTGGAACGCCGGTGGCCTTTGCGGTGGCGATGGTGATTGCGCGCAAATCCTCCGGCTCGATATTGTACAGGTTGGTCTTACCGGTGCAGCGCGCCATCATCGAGGCTTCAATAGAGCTTGCCTTTATGATATTGACCACGCCGCGCAGGCGATCATCGGCGTTATGGTCTGATTTAAAGAGCATACCATCATCGCTGAAATCGCAGCCGGCGGCAAGTGCCACAGGTATGCCCAACACAACAGCCATGCAGCCGAGGGCTATGATCTTAGCCGCATCTGTGCCTGAGCGAACACCGCCGTAATAGATCAAATCGATCTCTTCTTCACGCCCCATTTCACGTATAATTTGTACCGCATCACGCAGAATCGTGAGGTTGGGTGCTCCCGAGAATTCGGCTTGTGGTGATCCAAGTGCACCGGTGCCGTCGAGGACCAGCATGTCGAATTCGCCATCAAGAGCGTAAGTAATTGTTTCCTTCAAAGCTGCGCTCGAGGAGATAGCAAGGCCGATCACTTGATCATCGCGAAGGCGCTTGGCGTCTATGCTTTGGAATGTTTGGCCAAGGGAATATACCAATGCTGCGGCATCAGAGCTTGCCGTCGTGTCTCCGGGTGCCAATAGTTGCCACCAGGGCACATCAGCTCCAATGGAATTCGCGCCAAGATAGCTGCTATTACCTTCTTTTAGGCCTGCTGCGATGGCGGATTGGACCTCCGCCGGTGCGTCGTCGAAGCCTGACACGATAAATGGATGAGCCATATTAATTCGCCCATTGCCGATCTTGGTGTCAATACGGCATGCCTCGCGGTAGGGGTCAATTACCAGGCGCGTCAAATTGGCGGGCAGAAATACGATATCATCCAGCGTCGCCGGGCGGTCTTCCGGAAAGGGGTTTTCAGGTATTGTCAGGCGGTGGCGCAGCATTGCCGCGTGGCTCGCATGGTCGAGCGGATTAGTCTTCGTCATGGTGATAATATCTTCGCGATTGCGCACTGAATAATCGGCAGAGCCGGTCTCCGCATCACAGCGGAAGCAGCGCGCCGCTTCCGCCTTGGCGGTTTCCTCATTATAGCCGATTTCACTTTCGATAAAGGATGTTGGGTCTTCGCCAAGGCCAATAAATTTCTGCTTCTTCTGTGGAATCTCCGACCATTCGATATCCTGCGCGACCGTAACCCGGCGCGTGCGATGGGGCGTCTTATAGGGGATTGGGTCGTCGTTTCCTTCGAGAAACGCCTTCATATAATAGGCGGCCATATGCCCCTGGCGCATGGCCTCGACGATCGTTGTCCCGCCGAAGGCAGCATCGCCAGCGGCAAACACTTGTGGGTCATCGGTACGCATATTTTTGGCGTTGGTTTTAATAATGCCGCGCTCGATCATGCCGCGCTGCTCCAGGTCATCGCATTCCACCCGTTGGCCGACAGCGGTCATGACGAGGTCGCAGGGCACATCGTAGTCCGAGCCCTTGATGATCTCGAACTGCAGGCGGCCCTCTTCGTCGAGGCCGCCGCCTTCGGTGCGCACGCAGCGCAGCGTCACATTATGACCCTGGGCCGCGATATCGGTCGGCAGGCGGTCATTATGGAGGCCGACATCTTCCGCCAGCGCGCCGAACAGTTCGTGCTCACTGGCGCGCATGCTGTCGCGGTTTTCTAGTACCGATAAATGAACTTCGTCGGCGCCGCAGCGCAGTGCCGTGCGGGCCACGTCCATGGCCACATCGCCGCCGCCGATGACAACGACTTTGCCGTGCACTTTGGGGCGTTCCCCGGCATTGACGCGATGGAGAAAATCAACGCCATCCCACACCTCTGCCAGGTCGCCGCCGGGAACCGGAAGGCTTTTGCCCCAGGTGGTACCAAGCGCCAACAGAACCACCTGGTGGCGCTCCTTCAACTCGTCCAAACTGACATGTTCGCCAAGCGCCGTGTTCAAATGGACCTTAATATCCGGACAGCGGGCAAGAAGGCGATCAATATCCTCGGCCAGCACATCCTGCGGCAGGCGGTTGAAGGGAATGCCCCAGGCAACCATGCCGCCAAGGCGTTCCGTCATTTCATAGATATGGACCTCGAAACCGGCGAGGCTGAGATCCTGAGCGGCGGTCAGTGCGGCGGGGCCGCCACCGACAATGCCGATCGTTTCGCTGCGAGTAGCCTTGACCGGCGGGAGCTGAAAATCTTTGCCGTGGCGCTCCATTACATAGCGTTTGAGATTACGAATGGCGATGGGGCCATCGCTTTCTGCTCGCCGACAAACGGTTTCGCACGGCGCGGCGCAGATGCGCGCGCAGGATGAGGAGAACGGGTTAGTGGCGGTGATCGCCTCGAAGGCCTCTTCCATCCGACCTTCCCAGATCAGGCCGATATAGGACGGTGCATCGGTGCCGATCGGGCAGCCTGTCTGGCAGGGTGCGGGGACGTAATGCACGTCTCCGCTATCGTCCAGTAATTCCTCGGGCGTCCGGCTGGCGTCCAAGTCTTGGGATTGGTTCATTGTCATCTCAGCCGGCCTTTCGCTGTAAGCTCTCGTCGCGGGTACGGTAGCCCGGCTCATAGGGGAGCTTTGTTATAGCAGCGGCCTCTGGCGTGAGGGCAACCAAATCATCGCGGCACAGGCCCTTCACTGAATCATGGCCCAGCGCCTGGGTGAGCGCGGCGATCTGCCAGCGCACACCTTCGAGGAAGCGGTGGATATTATGTGCCTCGATCTTTGGGTGATAACGCTTTTCGTGCTCGGGGTCCTGCGTTGCGATGCCGACCGGGCAATTGCCTATATGACATTGCATGCATGCAATACAACCACCGGCTATCAGCGTCGTCGTGCCATAGGCCACCGCGTCAGCGCCCAGGCAAAGCGCTTTGACCGCATCGACGCCATCCTTGATGCCGCCCATCAGAATAATTTGCAGTCCGCCGGTGGCCCCAATATCTTCCAGCCCGTCGAGCGCCGCGATGATCGCGGCAACGGTCGGGATGCCGACATACTCCATAACTTCCGAGCCGCCGGCGCCGGTTGAACCCTGCATGCCGTCGAGTTCGACAAAGTCAAAGCCGTCCTTATAGGCGATCTTGATATCGTCGCGAATGCGCCCGGCGCCGAGCTTGACGCTGACCGGCACTTTGTATCCGGTTGCTTCGCGGAATTCTTCCACTTTTATCAACAAATCATCGCCACCTAGGATATCCGGATGGCGCGAAGGGGAGCGCAGATCGATGCCTTGCGGAATGCCGCGAATAGCCGCCAGTTCTTTGGTCACTTTATTGGCCATGAGCTGGCCGCCGAAGCCCGGCTTGGCGCCCTGGCTGATATAAATTTCCAGCCCATTGGCGCGTTTCATATCGTGGATGTTCCAGCCGAGCCGCCCGCCGAGACATTGGAAGACCAGCTGCGTCGCTGCTTCGCGTTGGGCATCGCTCATGCCGCCTTCGCCGGTGTTTTCAGCAATCCCGGCCAGGGTCGAGGCCATGCCAATTGCCATCTTGGTCGAGCGGCTGATGGCGCCAAAACTCATCGGTGCGATCATGACAGGCATGGAAAGATCAAGCGGCTTGCCGCCGTGCTTGCCACCAATCTGCGTGCGCATTTCCACCTTGGAAACCACATCCTCCCCGGCGTCGGGCAGCACTAAATCTTTACGGAAAGCGATGTCCGAGAGATGGGGCAGTTGCCGTGCACCGCCATAACCGCGGATTCGATAGCGACCGATCTGCGATTTAGTATAGATGTCTTCCTGGACTTTTGGGTTCCAATAATCTGATTTACCTGAGAAAGTGAAAAACGGAATACTACGAATTTGAGTCTCGCTGGTAGAATAGCGCAGGTTGGCGCCGGAATTGACCACCTTCTGAAAGCCGCCCGTATACCCGATTTCGTAGCGGTCGAGAAATTCGCGAATACTGTCGGCCTCGCTGCTCGCCATATCGGTGATCTCGGCTGCAGCGCCGAGCGCGCCCACTTTGCCGCCGATAAAAATTTCTCCGCCCGACATATCCTCACCAACACGCTCGCCAGAATCGCCGAGGATAATTATCCGCCCGCCATACATCATATAGCCGGCCATGAAGTTTGCATTGCCGCCGCAGAACAGCGTGCCGGCTTTCATTACCTGACCGGCGCGCGAGCCCATATTGCCGCGAATGACGATCTCCGCACCGCGGATGGCGACGCCGGCAATAGCACTGGCATTCCCTCCAACCACCACGGAGCCCGTATACATGTTATCGCCCACGCCCCAGCCAGCATTGCTCTCAACGTTAAAGCGCGCTGCGTCGGTCAATCCGGCACAAAAATAGCCGGCCGAGCCATGTACATTAACGTTGATCGAGCTGGTAAGGCCGACGCCGATATGATGACGCGCATCTGGGTTGAGGATATCGACATCCTCACCCTGGTCGCCATATTTACGAATAAGTTCGTTCGCTTCGCGAACGGAAACATCGCTTAGGTCGATTTGGACCATGTCTGATAACTCCCGGGGGTGGGCTCTTTGGTGTTCAGGGCGTGGCCTGGAAACAAGCGGTTGAGCGAAACTTCTTCCGAGGCAATAGCAATGAGATCGTCATTTTCGTACAATACCATAGGCTTGGCCGCCAAATTGTCTTTGGCATAACCGATTTCGTCCTTGGTGGAGACGAGAAAAGAGAATGTGCCGTCGAGATCTTCGATGGAGGTTTTCAGCGCCTCGCGCAGCGCCACGCCATTGGCCATCTTTTCAGCTAGATAAACCGCGACCAGTTCGCTGTCATTGTCGGTGCGGAATTCAAATCCGCGCTGTTCCAGACGGCGGCGCATTTTCCAATAATTGGTGATTTGGCCATTATGGACGATAGCAACATCGGAAAACCCGGTGGCCCAAAAGGGGTGCGCCGATTCCGGGCGTACATCGGATTCGGTTGCCAGACGCACATGGCCGAGGCCGTGGCTACCCTTGAAATCATGCACATCAAAGCGATCATCTACATCATGAGCGCTGCCGACATCCTTGATGATATCGAGGCTTTGACCGATGGAAATAACCTTAGCATCAGGTGCCGCATGCTCCATGGCATATGCGAAATCACGCAAATCTCCATCGAACGTCACCAACGCCTGATAAGTGTTTCCAGTTCGCTTATCTTCAACGATTTCAGCGTTGTGGCTTTCCAAGGCGCTTTTGATTAACGCCACCGAATCATCCGCCTCTGCGCCTTCACCGACCAGGAATCGCAGCCTCAACTCGTTCTCCAACTCATCACTATAAAGCGCAAAACCAGTTGAATCCGGTCCCCGATGCTGACAACCGTCAAGCATGTCGATGAGCGCGACGCCCGTCTCATGATTAGTCTGACCATTCTTGAACATGATGCCAGCAATACCGCACATAATCTTACCTCATTGTCTTTGTGAGAGTACGCTAGCATAGTCGAAATTAGCGTTCTGCGCAATTGCCTTCGCGAAAAATAGTTTCCTTACATGAATTACTGGCTTTCTGGAAAACCACTATTCTTTATGCGTCTTTATCCAAAAATTTGCCTATTCTACTCTGAACTCGATAGGCGAGACATGTGAGGAAAAAATGAGCCATAAAATTGACGGCAGAGTGGCCGGCACAATTGCCATTGTGAGCGGCGCAGCTGCTGGCATTGGCCGCGCCACGGCGCTACGCCTGGCTGAAGAGGGGGCCAAGGTCTGCGTCAGCGATATCGATTCGGTGGGCGGTGAGGAGAGCGTCGCTCAAATCCACGCCATGGGCCGCGAGGCTCACTTTATGCCGCTTGATGTCACCGAAGAAGCGGATTGGCGTCGGGTGATCGATGCCACGGTTGAGCAATTCGGCGGCCTGGATATTTTGGTCAATAATGCCGGCATCGCTTTTGCCGCCGGCATTGAGGAAACCACGACCGAGCAATGGCGGAAAATCATGGCCGTTAATGTGGATAGTGTCTTTTTCGGCTGTAAATTCGCCATTCCCGCCATGCGCGAGAGTGGAGGGGGGGGTGCGATCGTCAATATGTCATCGATCCTCGGCCTTGTCGGTTCACCGGTCCAGGCGGCTTATAATGCCACTAAGGGGGCGGTGCGTCTTTTTACCAAAGGGGTGGCACTGGAATGCGCCGAAGCTGGCTGGAACATCCGCGTCAATTCGGTGCACCCGGCCTATATCCGAACTCCCCTGGTAGAGCGCTATGCCGAGACCTGGGGCTCGCTCGATGCCGGCCTCGCGGTTCTCGGCGGCTTGCACCCACTTGGCCGCGTCGGCGAAGCCGAGGAAGTGGCAAACGCCGTGCTTTATCTTGCCTCCGACGAAGCAAAGTTCGTCACTGGCACTGAACTGTTGGTCGATGGCGGCTATACGGCCGCCTAAAGCTCTTTACGGCACGTATATAACGCCGGTGTGGTAATCGATCACGTCGCCCGCCGCATCAATGCCGAAATTCGAGGTGATGATGCCGGTCGCCTTGTCGAACAGGCCGGTGCCGCCTTCAACGCACCAGACAATCCCGCCCTGCATTTGGCCATCATCGCCCATCGGATTGAATTCACCGGCGCCGACCGTGTCGAAATTGAGCAAATTGCCGTTGCCGAAACAAATGGTGCCCCATTCGCGGAAAGGTTTGCCAGCGGCAAATTCGCTGTGGTCAAGGTTCTGTACCTTGGATACGAACTCGGCCTTGGGGCCAACCAACTGCTCCGTGCGCATATCGACGCCGTCAGCAGTGATCTCGGTGGTAAAGCGCACACAAGGAGCAAAGGATTTGGTGATCGAGATATTGTCTCCAGCAGGGTCGGCTGCGCCCCGGCCTCTAAATTCCATGTTGTAGAGAATACGGCGCATGGCTGATCTCTCCTCGGTTCTTATTGTTTTAAGCTCGTTTTTAGCATGGATTTGAACACAGGAAATTCCCTGGTTTCAATAGAGTTGCGCGCCATCAATATTGGCGTTGATACTGGCGTTCAAATTTAGAAAGCGGAGAGACGGCATGGCATACGCAAATTCAGGCGGCGTGAAACTTCATTGCGATGAGACGGGCAGCGGCCACCCTATTCTGTTCATCCATGAATTTGCCGGCGACCAACGTAGTTGGGAGCCGCAAATTCGCTATTTCTCGCGGCGCTATCGCTGCATCAGCTATGCCGCGCGCGGCTATCACCCCTCCGATGTACCGGATGACCCGGCCGATTACAGTCAGGATATTGCCGTGGCGGATGCTATCGCTGTGCTTAATCATTATGAAATTGCGAAAGCCCATGTGGTCGGCCTCAGCATGGGCGGCTTTGCGGCACTGCATATAGGCATGAAGCATAGCGCGCGCGCCAGCGCCCTGGTGGTTGCCGGCTGCGGCTACGGTGCGCCGAAGGGCAAGCAGGAGAGTTTTCAGGCCGAGGTTGATGTGTTAGCGGATCATTTTGAGCGTGACGGCACGGAAAAAGCGGCGGCGGTCTATGCCGGCGGGCCGTTCCGGGTGCAGCATCAAAACAAGGATCCGCGCGGCTGGGCTGAATTCCGTGCTCAATTCATCGAGCATTCACCGCGTGGCTCGGCCAACACTTTGCGCGGTGTGCAGGGCCGCCGGCCCTCGCTCTATGATCTCGAAGCAGAGCTCGCCGCCGTTACTGTGCCGACGCTATTGATCACTGGCGATGAAGATGAGCCCTGTCTGGATGCGATGCTGTGGCTAAAACGCACTATGCCATCGAGCGGCCTAGTGATCCTGCCGCGCACCGGCCATGCTTCAAATTTGGAAGAGCCTGACGCCTTCAACCATGCGGCACAGGAGTTTTTCTCCACCGCCGAGCAGGGACGTTGGATAATCCGCGATCCACGCTCCATTGCCAATACGCAAATAGTCCACCAGGAAGATAGTTAAAGCGCGGCAACGGCGCTCGGCATCATTTTGTGCCAATCGGTTTCGTGCTGATATTGGTGGCCGAGGCGGAGCAGCAGCGCTTCTGAAAACGGACGGCCGATCAATTGGAATGACGTGGGCAGGCCGTCCGGGGTAAAGCCACAGGTGGCGCTCAAGGCCGGCAGACCAAGATAATTAACCACCTTGGTATTTCGCGTTAGCGCCACTACCATCTTGAGATAATCTGGGCCGCTTGAATAGGCGGTGTCGGTCAGGCTGGGCGTGGGAATCGGCAATACTGGCGTGTGCAGCACGTCGACCTTCGAAAATACGGCGTCGGAGAAAGCCTGTAGGGCGGCGCCGCGGAATTGCAGAGCGTTGATATAGTCGCTCGCCGGAATGAAATAACCAGCTTCGAGGCGCTTGCCGACCTCTTCGGAATAGTCCCTTCCATGGGTACGCTTCCAATTGCCGTGATTGGCAGAAGCCTCTGCCTTCATCACCAGCGGGTGGATGTCCGCAACTTGGTGAAGAATGGAGGGCATGTCGATCTTGATAATGCTGGCGCCGCGCGAGCGGAAGGCATTGAGGCTCCCTTCGACTATTGCCGCCACCTCCGGATCAAGGTCTTTGTCAAAATAGCCTTGCGGCACGCCGATGCGCAGACCAGCGATGGAACGATTCAGCTCGCCTTCATAGTCCGGCACCCGCTCGCGGTTGGAACTGGCGTCCTTTCTATCGTGCCCGGCAATGGCGCCAAGCAGGCGGGCGCAATCTTGAGCGGTGCGGGCAAGCGGCCCCATAACATCGAGCGAAAACGACATCGGCATGGCGCCGAAACTGCTGACGCGGCCATAAGTTGGGCTCATGCCGGTGATTCCGTTGGCCGCTGCCGGGCAGCGGATTGAGCCGCCTGTATCCGAGCCAAGCGCGCCGTAAACCAAACGGCTTGCCACCGCTGTTCCAGAGCCCGAAGACGAGCCGCAAGGGATATGGTCGAAATTCCAACTGTTGCGGCAGCGTGGTAGATGGCCGTTATAGCCATGCGGCCCCATGGCAAATTCAACCATGGCCAGGGTACCGACCTCAATACCGCCGGCCTGATCGAGGCGGCGCAAAACGGTCGCGGTCTCGCGGCCTTTAAAATCCTGGCGGATCACTGATCCGCAGGTGCTCGGCCGATCCGAACGATAGAACATGTCCTTATGGGCCAGAGGCACGCCGTGCAACGGGCCAATATCATCGCCACGCGCGAGCGCCGCATCAGCCTCCCGCGCGCGCTCCATGGCACGCTCGCTGTCGCACCAGATGAAGGCGTTGAGATGTGGGTCAAGGCGCTCGATGCGGGCGAGCGTCGCCGCCATTGCCTCGGTGGCAGTAAATTCGCCGCCCTGCAATGCATCGGCGAGTTCGCACAGGGTAAGCTCTGCCAGCTGTTGTTCCATAGGCGCTGCCATGGTTTCAATCCCGCACGGAATGAAGGACGCGCTGAAAATCCGCCGGATTGTTATCGAAATCATGTAGGCTTCGGATCGCCTTCGCGGCACCTAAAAGCTGATTCAACTCCATCGGCAATTCATGAATGCGCGCCTCGGCAACAGGAATTTCCTGCATTTCATCGTTGATAGCGCATATACTTTTTGTGGTAACAGTCATAATTCTTTATCTCCCCCCAGGCCAGTGACCAGATGACAAATGAAACGGCATCCGCACACGATTTGACAGAAATATTATGAGATCTTATCGCCATTCCCTAGACCTATCCACCGGTTGATAACAGGGGTATCCACGCCAATATTGGCGAGCGCGCAGATTGGTATGATTTATGGCCTTGCCAATAAGAATTGTAAGGATTTTAACCGCTTTACATATTTGGTTAGGCAAAAAAACATGCGCACCAGCGGTCCCAAGCAGGATGAGATCGCCTTCACCTAAGTGTATGTTGGCCCGGAGGGCATGGTATATTTGCGCGAACTTGGGTCATTCAAGCTGGATATCCTCCCGGTCGGCGGTCCGCCAGCCGGCGACAATGCAATTTTGCGCATGATCTGCCTGGTCGAGTATCTGCGCGGCGAACTGGAACCGCGCTTGGCGAACAGTAAAAGTGGTGCCAAACAATCGACAATAAATATCAGTCGCATTACAGGCAGACATAATGGCAACGGATTGCCAGGCAGTTGCGTGCTGGGAGGCGCACGCCTCTTACTGCGGACGAAGAACTATGGGCGTACCGGGAAATCGGTGAGATAATCACGACCTTGGGCGAGCCAGCAGAGAGTTTTGAGATCAAATTTCTGACCGGCAATGACGGCTTTTCGCCGCCTATTGATTGGCCCGGCCTCGCGACCTTCAGCGCTACCGTAGACCGGTTGCTTGGCTTATCAGTTAGCTCAACAGGCTTGGTAAAGATGCACGCCGTCTTTATCTTCAAGACGGGTAACGCGTTGTTCTACTATCAAATAGTTTAGATGGGCCACGGTTTCGGCGATGGCGAAGCCGATCTGGGATAAATCGAGGTGGCGCTTAAAGACTTGCTTGGCAATGACTGTGGCGTTTGTCGGCGTGGCGCACGCGGTGGTGAAATCTTCCAGGCGCTCCAGGTGATGCTCGATCAGCCATTGGCGCCGCTCATGCAGGCCGCGAAACGGCTCATTATGAGATGGCAGCACAATTGCTTCTCCCACTAGGGTTTGAAACTGGTCGAGTGTATCAAGATAATCCTTTAGCGGATTGCCATTGGGCTCGTCGGCATAGACGCCGATATGCGGTGAAATTTTCGGTAAAATAAGATCGCCTGAGATAAACAGGCCGAGCGCATCGCATTGTAGACAGGCATGTTCCGGCGAATGGCCGTTGCCGACAACAATCTTCCAGCTGTGGTCGCCAATCGGGAAAGTCTCGCCATCGACAATGCGGCGGATACTGCGCGGCACATCCGAGACTATGCCGGAAAAAAACGGGCCGCGCTCTTTTAGCTTGGCCAAATATTCGCTATCGCCGCCGGCGCGGCGGTAATACTCCACCATTCCTTCCGTAAAATTTTCACTGGTGTCGATGGTCAACACGCGAGCATAGAGCCATTCGGTACGCGGCATCCAAAATTCAGCGCCGGTTTTTTCAATCAACCAGCCGGCCATACCCACATGATCAGGATGAAAATGTGTGACGATGATGCGCTTGATTGGGCGCCCTTGCAGTTGCTCGTCGATTACTTTGTTCCAAATATGTTTGGAGAGCTCGTTATAGAGCCCGGTGTCAATCAGCGTCCAGCCGGAGCCGTCCTCAATGAGCCAGAGATTAATATGATTAAGCGCCATGGGCAGCGGCATGCGCAGCCAATGAATACCGGGCGCGACTTCCCTCAACTCGCCCGTTTTTGGCGCGTCGTCAAATAGATATTCCAAGGCCATAATTTTTTGCCAAAAATTGGTTGGGCAGCGCTTTGGTACTCCCAAACAGCCTGCTGGGAAAGTAATTTATTTGCCGGCGGCAAGGGATTATTTCCCATCATATTCGTTTAAAAGTTCTATAATAATTTAATAAATGGGTGCGCGTGGCAAAAGAATCGTCATAATAAGCCCTAAGTGAAGGCTATAATTCTTTTTTAGAAAGTCATAAACAAACGTCATTAGGGAGGTACTCTTAGTATGAAACTTTCGCGCAGATCTGTATTGAAGGGCGCTGGCGCTGGCCTTGGCACCGCTTTTGCTGCCAGTCTTTTTCCGCAAGTGAGCAAGGCGGACGATGAAATCGTTATCGCGTCGCTGTTTGACCAATCCGGTGGGTTGGATATTTACGGAACACCGATGACCATGACCTGTGAACTCGCGGTTGAGGAACTCAATGCTGCCGGTGGTCTTAATGGCAAGAAGATCAGGCTGATTAAATATGATCCACAATCCAACATGCAGCTCTATGCGCAATATGCGCAGGAAGCGGCTCTGAAGGAAAAAGTCGATCTCGTGCATGGCGCCATCACCAGCGCGTCGCGCGAAGTTATTCGCCCGATCCTCAGCCGCTATAAAACCATGTTGTGGTACAGCGTTATCTATGAAGGCGGCGTGTGCGACATCAACAATTTTGTCAGCGGCGTGGGCGCACAGCAGTGGGTGAAACCAGCTGCGGAATTTGGCTTTAAAAATCGCGGCAAAAAAGCTTATTATATAGGCGCTGATTACAATGCGCCTCAGATCATCGGCAAATGGCTCGAGAAATTCTCCGGTGATCTTGGCGGCACAGTTCTTCAGCGCGATCATTTCCCGCTCGACGTGACCGAGTTCGGTCCGGCCATCGCCAAAATTCAGGAAGCCAAGCCCGATTGGCTGGCTACTTGCTTGGTCGGTGCGGCGCATATGGGTTTTTACCGCCAGTGGGCGGCGGCGGGCATGCTTAATAAGATTCCGATTGTCTCTTCTACCTTTGGCGTCGGCAACGAGCATATGCAGCTGACCGCGGAAGAAAGCAACGGGATCGTCAGCGCCCAGCCCTATTTCCAGGAAATCGAGCTACCCGCCAATAAGGCATTCGTTGCGCGCTATCACGCGCGCTACGGCTCGGACGCGCCCTATCTCAACTCGGTCGGCATCGGCGGCTATCTCGGCACCATGCTGTGGGCTGAAGGTGTCAAGAAAGCCGGCACCCATGAGCGTGGTCCGGTGATGGATGCGCTGCGCAGTGGCGATATTGCTTGGGATGGCCCGGCTGGACACATGGTTGTCGACCCGGTGACTAATCACGTTATCCAGGACATGCACGTGGCTGAAGTCCAGAATCAGACTTGGAATATTTTCAAAAGTTATAGCCAGCTCTATCCGGGCGACGTTATCGATCGTTGTGACCTAACCAAGACGCCTGACATGAACGCGCATCTTGAGCCGATCCTTTAGGCGGGTAAGAAGTATAGACACGTTCAGGCGAATCTAAAGGATCCGCTGTGGATACTGTCGCACTTCTAATCATCGAAGTGTTAAACGGGATTTCCAGCCTGGCGCTTACATGCGCCGGGCTGGCGATCATTTTTGGCATGATGCGCGTGATCAATTTCGCGCATGGCGAATTTATGATGCTGGGCGGCTACACCACGGTGGTCGCCACCAATGCCGGCGTCAATATCTGGATTTCCATGCTGATCCTCTCGCCGCTCGTGGTCGGCATTATCGGCATTCTTTCCGAACGCCTCATCATTCGTTTTTTCTATGGCCGGATGGTCGATACGCTGATCGCGACTTGGGGCCTTAGCCTACTGCTGATCGGCATCGTCACCGCCATCTTCGGCAACTACATAACCGGTGTCTCGGCGCCGCTTGGAAATTTCGCCCTCGGCCAATATCAGCTCTCGGTCTATCGTCTGGTGTTGATCGGCCTAGTGGCGCTGCTGTTTGTCGGTATTTATCTAGTGTTCACACGCACCCGTCTCGGTCTGATTGCGCGCGGTACCATGCAGAACCCGAATCAGGCGGCGGCGCTCGGTATTAGCCCGCCGAGGGTTTATATGGTCACTTTCGGCATTGGCGCCGCGCTCACCGGATTAGCTGGTGGCCTTCTGGCGCCGATTTCGCAAATTATTCCGACGGTCGGCTTCACCTATGTCGCTCAAGCCTTCATTACCGTGATTACCGGCGGTACCGGCGCCGTTACGGGGACGATTATTGCTTCCGGGATCTTCGGCACCGTGCGCCAGCTTGTCACCTATGAGACAACGCCGATTATTGGCGGCGTAGTGCTGCTGATCGTCGCGGTGGTGGTGCTGCGCTTGTTGCCGCAGGGCATCACCGGCAAGATATTTAGAAGGTCGCTGTGAAGATTGCCCTTAATCTTAATAGTTGGAACACGCGAGGGCTGATCTTCGTTGGCGTGCTGATGCTGGCCTTACTACTCGGCGGGCCGGAAGTGTTTGATCTATTCGTTCTTCTCAAGGTCATCCTCTTTATCTCGACTGCCATGTTGGCGCTCTCGATGGCCTTCATCTGGGGATTTGGCGGCATTTTGTGTTTTGGCCAGTCGGCATTTTTCGGTCTTGGCGCCTATGCCTATGCCATTGGCGTGATCAATATAGGCGAAAGCACCGTACCCATATTGCTGTCGGTTTTGGTTCCTGCTGGCTTTGCAATATTGCTTGGGTATTTCATTTTTTATGGCCGCCTCAGCGATATCTATCTCGCTGTGGTGACGCTCGCGGTGACGTTAATTTTATATGCCTTCATACGCTCGACCTCGGGCGAAGAGTATGTCATCGGCAGCGCGCGGCTGATGGGCTTCAACGGCATATCATCAATCCCCGTTTTCAATTGGCCGGGATTTCCCAACTCGCCCCTCTGGCCGGATGACATATTCTATGTCGCGATGACGTTATTGATCCTGGTCTATTTTGGGTTTCGGGTTCTGCTACGCAGCCGTTTCGGTCGCGTCGTGGTGGCTATTAAAGAGAATGAAACTCGGGCTGAATATCTCGGTTATGACGTGCGCTTCTATAAGATGATCACGTTCTCTATCGGCGCCGGCGTTGCAGGCCTCGCCGGCTGTTTGTTCGTCAGCTTCAACAATTTCATCAACCCGGATGTCTTTGCCCTTGGCCTCGCGGCACAGATCATCATGTGGGTGCTGATCGGAGGCGTCGGAACGCTGGTTGGGCCCATGCTCGGCAGCCTGGCGCTGCAAATGCTGTATAACTGGCTTGGCACTCAGAGCTTTGTCAGTTTCCTTAATACTTATCTAGTTTTCGGCGCCATCATCCTATTCTTTGTCCTCGCCGTACCGCAAGGGCTGCAGCCGACGGCACGCCTGCTGGCGCTACGTTTTCTGCCCTTCACTCGTTCGCCCGAGGAGGCGGAAGAGGCGGACCGGGCGCGGCAAGGCGCTGGCGATGACTGATACCCGCCCGCCCATTCTGGAGACGCGTGGTCTCACCATGCGCTTTGGCGGCGTGGTGGCGGTGGACAACGTGGATTTTAGCCTAGCCGAGGGGGAGCTACGTTGCCTGATCGGCCCCAACGGCGCTGGCAAGACCACCTTCTTCCGCTGCCTTACGCACCAATATAAACCGACCTCCGGGCATGTCATGTATCGCGGTGACGATATCACTGGCTTGCACACCCATCAGATTGCGCGCCTTGGTATAGGCATTAAAACCCAGGTTCCAAGCCTCTTTGACGGCCTTGGCGTCCATGAAAATATCTGGATCTCAGCGCGCCGCCACCATAAGGATCGCGAAGCCAACAAGGCGGCTGATCAAATTCTTGAGCGCCTCAGTCTCGGCCATCTAGCAAAAAAAGTGGTCGGCCAATTGGCCCACGGTGAGCGCCAGGGTGTTGAGCTCGCTATTGTCCTCACTGGCGATCCTGAGCTGATCTTGCTTGATGAGCCGACCGCCGGCATGACCCATGAAGAGGTCAGCCGCACCACTGAGATGATCCGCGAGATCAATCGCACAGCGTCGCTGATCGTGGTTGAGCATGACATGCAATTCATCAAGGCCATCGCAAACAAGGTGACCGTCTTTAATCAGGGCGCCATTCTGGTTGAGGACACCATGGAAAATGTGCTCAGAAACCAGCAAGTGCGCGACGTCTATCTTGGCAAGCGGGAGGTCGCTTGATCATGTGGGGGGGCACCTGAGCATGTTGGAAGTGCGTGGCCTGACCGCCGCCTATGGTCGCATTCCGATTTTGCACGGCATCGATCTCAGCGTTGCGGCCGGTGAGTTCGTCGGCATCCTTGGCCATAACGGCATGGGCAAAACCACCCTCCTCAAAACCTTGATAGGGCTTCTTCGCCCAACCGGTGGCAGCATCGAGCTGAAGGGTAAAAACATCACCCGCCTGCCGGCATCCAAACGCAACCTTAGCGGCATTGGCTATGTGCCGCAGGGTCGTGATATTTTCCCAAACCTCTCCGTCCTCGATAATCTCAGGATTGCAATGGCGATGCATAAGGTTGTGGAGGAGGAGATGCTGGATGATATGCTCAATACCTTCCCGCGCCTGAAGCCGCTCCTCGATCGCTCGGGCCGGGTGCTATCCGGCGGTGAGCAGCAAATACTCGCCCTCGCTAGATGCCTGTGTGGCAACCCGGATATCCTCCTCCTCGACGAGCCGACCGAGGGTATCCAGCCGTCAATCGTTGAGGAAATCATCGAGATCCTGCAGGGTCTCGGACGGAGCCGCAACTTGACCATCATATTGGTCGAGCAAAACCTCGATTTCATCGCTTCGCTCTCCCAGCGCGTCCACATTATCCAGCGCGGCCAACTGGTTAACGAAGTCTCGCCCGAGCAGCTTTCTGATCCAGAAATGATCAGCGAATTCGTCGGAATGGGCGCTTAAGCGCCAAAAGAATGGACAGCTAAGCGTTAAAATCAATTTTTATGTTTTTGTTTTGAAATTTAGTAATTTTTGAAAAAAATATCTCTGCCCCAAATGGGATATGGATGAAAATAATAATACAGGCGCGCGCCAGCCATAAATTTGGGGCTGCATAAAATCTGTACAATCATGCCTGTAGCATTCCACGCATTAAACAACCCGGCCCCAACCATGCTCAACACCGAACAACTCGCCGGCTTCGAAGCCCAGGGCCTCCTGCTCTTCCCGTCAATTTTTTCCGCCGCCGAAGTCGCGGTCCTCCGCGCCAGCGCGGATAATACCATGAAGCGCTCCGAGCCGGAGATGCTGTGTGAACCGGGTTTGGAAATGGTGCGCTTGGTTTATGGCGTGCATCGGTTTGAGGAGGCGTTTTTTTGCTTGGATCGGCATCCGTATTTGATTGACGCAGTAGATGATAACCCGCCGACTAAATTTGACTGCGAAGAGCATCATTGCACCGGCGATTGGTCGCAGATTGAGCCGCTTGGGCCCGACGGCCTACTTGCTATGCCGGCGTGATGGCAGAGATCCGCATCTCTGATACGGTTACGATTCTGGGCCCCGCCCATCGCGGCCATGTGCTGGTCGGCGGCTCCCATGGCGGTATCTATGCCGGCTATCTTGCCGCCAAGGCCGGTGCGCGCGGGGTGATCCTGCACAATGCCGGTGTTGGCAAGGACCAGGCCGGGCTCGGTTCGCTGGCCTATTTGGCCGAGCTCGGTATGCCGGCGGCGGTGATCGACCATCAGACGGCGCGCATTGCCGATGGCGAGGATCAATTACGCCGCGGCATGATTAGCCACGTGAATGAAATTGCTGCCGCCCTGGGCTGCGCTACCGGCCAAACTTGCAGAGCCACAGCCGAGCATATGACCAAGGCGACGCAGTGGTCGGCGCCGGCGCCGGAATTTGGCGAGGCGCGATTTCTTCTTCGAGCGGCGGCGAGTGAAGGCGCGCCCGAAGTCTGGGGTGTCGATTCTATGTCCTTGCTGGCGGCTGAAGATAAGCGTGCTGTGATGATCACGGCATCGCACGGCGCACTGTTCGGTAGCCTAGCCAATAAGCCCATTGCCGGGCCGCCGTTGGCGGTGATCTTCAATGATGCCGGCATCGGTATTGATAATAGCGGCATCGCCCGCTTGCCGGTGCTAGACGGCGAGGGCGTCATTGCCGCTTCGGTCAGTGCTGCAAGTGCGCGCATAGGCGACGCCCGCTCCGCCTGGCAAAGCGGCATCGTTTCCCACGCTAACGCCCGCGCCAAGGCCGCCGGTATCGCGCCCGGCGATGATCTCAAAATCTTTGCCGATAAGGCAATTGCTGCGGGGTGAGGACTCCTGCCCGGTGTTTGAGGGAGGAGATTAAAAGAAAGATGTGTATATGAAATTAGACGGAAAAATAGCATTGATCACCGGCGGAACCTCCGGTATCGGCGAATCATGTGCAGAATTGTTTGCCAGTGAAGGCGCTCAAGTTGCGGTGGTCGGCAGTTCCGATATTGCCAAGGCGAAAGCAGTGGTGACGCGCATCGTAGCGACAGGCGGCTTAGCTAAGGCCTATGTTGGTGATCTTAGCAAGGTGACCGACATCTCCAAGCTGGTGGCGGCGGTCAAGGCGGAATTCGGCCGCATTGATCTTCTCGTCAACTCAGCCGGGGTGTTCTATCCGACACCCATGGGCGGCACATCCGAAGCTGATTATGACCGTATGATGGATATCAATGTGAAGGGCACCTTTTTCCTGGCCAATGCAGTGGCGCCGATCATGAAGAACCAGGGCGGCGGAGCGATTATCAATATCTCCTCTGTCGCCGGTGTGACGGCGCTTGGCACTTATTCGGCTTATTGCGCTTCTAAGGCGGGGGTCAATTTTATGACCCGTGCCCTGGCCCAAGAACTGGCGCCGCATGGAATTCAGGTTAATGCCATCCTGCCCGGAAATACGGCGACGCCGATGAATAAGAACATCCGCACTGAGGCGGAATTCAAGCCCATGCTCGATGCCATGGCGGCGGCGACGCCGAGCGGGCGGACCTATTCGGACGCCATCGATATGGCACGTGCGGCGCTGTTTTTGGCAAGCGGCGATGGCCGTGCCATGCATGGCGCGTTATTAGTGATGGATGAAGGTTTTTCGCTTGGTATGTAAGCCAGAGCATGTAAATGCCAGTACACGCCGGTGGCGGACTGATAACAAAATAATAGGCAGGCTAAATGACTGAGAAGCTATGTTGGCGGGTGACGTATATGACAAGAGAAATACCGCCCGAAGAAAAACCGTCGCCCGTGAGTGGCATCACTTTTAACCATAAGGCTGATATTAGCGTTGATGCCTATCGTAATTTACACCGGATGGTCGGCGAAAATTGGCTATGGTGGGAGCGTTTGGCGCTTGATGATGTAGCGCTAAGTAAATTGATTTTTCATCCTCATACGGACATTTATTCATTGTGCGCTGACGGTGAATTGGCGGGCTTTGTAGAAATTGATTGCAGCAAGGCCAAGGCGCCGGCGATCCGCTATTTCGGCCTGATGCCGGATTTTATCGGAAAGCGCCTCGGCAGTTTTATGATGGAATCTCTTCTCCACCGGGTATGGCAGTCGCCAGTGCGCCAGGTGACCCTCGATACCTGTGATCTCGACCACCCCGCAGCAATCAAATTTTACCGTCGCCATCAATTTAGAGAAACCAGCACGGCAGTACATTCAGCGGAAGACCCGCGCGCCATAGGCATATTACCAAAAACCGCAGCACCGCACATACCCCTCAATCGACAACTTTAAAACGCAATTGTCGGGTAACGGTCCCGACTTATTCTCGCTTGCGACCGGTCACCATGGAGCACGGCAAGTTCACCCAATGTACGAGGTTGGCCAGGGCGACAACGGTAATATACGCGATCACCAGAATGAGCATCAGATAAGCGAAGATTTCGTGGAATTTCCCCTAAAATTTATCGCTCTGCTCATGCTTATCGCGTTTTTCATTATCATGGTCATCGCCATCAGCATGAGTAGTAGCGATAAGTGCCGGCATAACTGTTAATTGGCCGGCGGTGAAGAGCAGCGCGAGAGGGCCTTTTCCGAAACTCTAAGCGACAAGGTCGGTGGCGACCGTAATCACCTGGCTGAACAAAAGCAGATAGACCATAAAGCTGTCGGCCGGGTTGTGGCCAATGTGGCACGACGCGCGAAAGGTGGCGAGTTGGAGCATATAACGCGCCGCCGCCCTCGGGCCAAAAGAAAAATCACTGAACCGCGCATGGCGGGTACTGATAAGTCCCCAAATGATTTGCAATAGTAAAAAACGTCCAACAACATATCTCGCCGAGACATGCACACTCATCATGTTATCCGCGGTCAGATAGACGATGAAATAAGCAGCCACCAGGACCCAGTGAAAAGCTCTGACGAAAATACCCTAAACGCGCACCTCGCAGTCCGAAGCGTTGGCTAATTATTGGTTCATTTTTCTAGATTCTCTAAATCGGCGAATTTATTCGCTTCGATAGTCAAAGAAGTAGAGATTTCTAGGGTGGCAACAAGATAACATTGAAGCGAGTCGCGTTGCTTTATCCAAATCAAGCGTGTGGCTGTTTTCCTCATTTTAGTAACAAATAATTGTATCGATAGGTTTATGAACGTCATAATTCGGTTTCAATAGAAATAATATGTATCTTGATCGCAGGCTATGGGTTTTTACGGCGGGCGTGCGTGGGCGCATAGCAGCGAGTATTTTGCTCGGCCTAGTGGCGGCGGCGTCCGGGGTGGCACGTCTTGCCCTGTTGGGCTGGCTGCTGGGTAAAATATTCTCCGGTGCAGAAATCGGTGATCTAATCTTGCCGTTTATTCTAACCACTGGCGTGATGTTGTTGCGCGGCGTTTTGGAATATAGCCGCACCATGGTGGCGCACCGCACTGCCGCAGCCGTGCAGGTGACCTTGCGCAAGAAACTTTATGACCATGTGATCGCCCTTGGTCCGGCCCATTTCGGTCGCGAACGTACAGGCGCAACGCTACTCACTTTGATTGATGGGGTCGAGCAGTTGGAGACCTATTTCGGTCAATATTTGCCGCAGCTTTGTGTTGCCACCCTGGCGCCGCTCGGCATTTTTGCCTTCGTCGCCTTTCTCGACCTCCCGCTTGCTGGTGCGCTATTCGGCTTTGCGCTCTTCACTCTGATCGCACCGACTGCCTTTCACAGGTGGGATAGGCGTGCGGCACAAGCGCGGCAAAAATCCTATTCCGCATATGGCGCGGAGTTTCTCGATTCAATACAGGGCCTCGGGACCTTGAAGGCATTCGGCCAAAGTACCGCGCGGGCGCGTGAGTTAGCGGCCAAGGCGCAAGATCTTTTCCGCCGCACAATGTGGGTGCTGGCGACCAATTCACTGTCGCGCGGCATTACAGATGGCGGCATCGCGCTCGGCGCGGCGCTGGCGCTCGGCATTGGTGCGTGGCGTGTTGCGGAAGGTGAGATCAGCATCGGCGTGCTATTGATCGTGCTGATGATGGGGGTCGAGGTTTTCCGTCCCATGCGTGAGCTTCGGGTGCTGCTGCATCAAGGCATGCTCGGCCAATCGGCTGCGGAAGGCTTGTTTAAGTTACTCGACGCGAAGCCGTTGGTGTGCGAGGCGGAGGCGCTGTCGATAGAACCGTCAGTGGCTAGGAGGGCCACATCTGGGGAGGCTGTGCTCACGCCGTCGCTCACTTTTGATAATGTGATTTTCTCCTATCCCGGCGGGCGTCTGCCGGCGCATCAGGATTTGAATTTCGAGATCAAGGCCGGTGAGCGGGTTGGTATTGTCGGCTCGAGCGGCTGTGGCAAATCCTCTATCGTTCGCCTGATGCTCAGGCTATATGACCCGGATAGGGGGCGGGTGCTGCTTGGCGGCAAGGATTTGCGCGATCTCAGCTTCGCGCAAATTCGTGATCACTTTGCTGTAGTTCACCAGGACACCTATCTCTTTCATGGCTCGGCAGAGGAAAATATCTGTTTTGGCAATCCTAATACTAGCCGTGTAGAACTCGAAGCGGCGGCGCGCGCCGCCAATGCACATGGCTTCATTAGCGATTTGCCGCAAGGCTATGAGACGGTGATCGGAGAGCGCGGCGTGCGTCTCTCGGGTGGCCAGCGTCAGCGGATCGCTATCGCCCGAGCGCTGTTGCGGGACGCGCCTTTTTTAGTATTGGATGAAGCGCTCTCTGCCGTTGATGCTGAGAATGAAGCGGTGATTCAGCAGGCACTTGATCGCCTGATGAAAGATCGCACGGTGCTCATTCTCGCCCATCGCTTGTCGAGCGTAGTTAAAGCGGATCGTATCCTGGTATTGAAGGATGGCGCGCTGGTAGAAAGCGGGCGGCATGGTGAATTGATGGCAGCGCAGGGTACCTATTATCGCTTGATGGCGGCACAGGTTACCGAGAGTACAGCGGTCATTTCGGAGCCTAAAGAGGTGCCCGAGCGGGTGATGGTGCCGCTTGAGGATCGCCAGGTGGCGGAGTTGCAGCCGGCGAATGAGATATTGCGCGCCGGGCATATGGGCTGGGGGCGGGCGACGGCGCTGCTGTTGCGCCAAATTTGGCCGTTGCGTGGCCGAGTCGGGCTGGCGTTTACCCTAGGTGTGGCGCGGGTTGTTGCGCTGATCGGCGTTGGCGTGCTGAGTGCCTTTGTGGTGGTCGCTGTGCGTCAAGGCGAGCCCTTTGGCGGGCTGTTGATTGCGCTTTATATATTGGCGCCATTTGCCGGTATTCTGCACTGGCTAGAATCCTGGGTTGCCCATGATATGGCCTTTCGCCTGCTAACAGAGATGCGTATCGCGCTGTTCGACAAATTGAACGCGTTGGCACCGGCTTATTTGCTGCGCCGGCGAAGCGGCGACCTGGTGGCCATGGCAACGCAAGATATCGAGAATGTGGAATATTTCTTCGCCCATACGGTGGCGCCGGCCTTTGTCGCTTTGCTAGTGCCGGGTGCGGTGTTTGCTGCTTTGCTGGTTTATGGCTGGCCCATGGCTCTGGCTCTGGCGCCCTTCCTCATATTGATTGCACTGTCGCCATTTCTCATGCGCAAGCGGGTCGATCAGCTGGCGTCGCAAGCCCGTGAGGCGCAGGGCGAGCTGAATGCCCATGTGGTAGATACTCTGCAAGGCTTGGCCGAGATTCTTGCCTTTCGTCAGGAGGCGCAGCGCGGCAAGCAATTCATTGATCTAGTTCGCCGTCATCATGCACTCCGCCTGCCCTTCTTCAGCGACCTCACACTGCAGACGGCACTGGTGGAGACAGTAACCGGCCTGGGTGGCCTTGCGGTTGTGATTGTCGGCTCCGTGCTGGTCTCGGATGGTGATCTCGAGCGCACCATGTTGCCACTTCTCACGCTTCTTGCCATGGCGGCCTTTTTACCTATATCGGAGATTGCTAATATTGGGCGCCAGCTCGCCGATACCCTCGGTGGAACACGCCGTTTGCATGCGGTTCATAGCGAACCAGTTGCAGTAGAGGATGGGCTAGGCGTTGCGCCCCAGAAGAATAGCGGTGTTGGCGCGTCGTTGACGCTTGAGAATGTCTTCTTCACCTATCCCGGTATCAATGCGGCAGCGCTGAGGGCAGTGAATGTTTCGCTCGCCGCAGGTCAGACCTTGGCGCTGGTCGGCCCATCAGGCGCCGGTAAAACTACGCTCGCTCATCTCCTGATGCGTTTTTGGGATCCGCAGTCCGGTAAAGTGTGCCTCGATGGCCATAACCTCAAAGATTGGCGGCTTGATGATTTGCGCTCGCACATCGCCTTGGTGGCGCAGGATACTTATCTGTTTAATGATACCATCCGGGCCAATATTCTTATCGCCCGTCCCGAGGCAAGTGAGGCAGAAGTGGCTGTGGCGATACGGAGCGCATCGCTGGATGATTTCACTGCTGGGTTGCCTGATGGCCTCGATACACTGGTTGGTGAGCGTGGGGCCCGCCTCTCAGGCGGCCAGCGCCAGCGCATCGCCATCGCCCGGGCTTTTCTCAAGGACGCGCCAGTGCTGATTCTTGACGAGGCGACCTCACATTTGGATGCTCTGAACGAGCAATCAGTACGCCACGCCCTCGATGAATTGATGGCAACGCGCACTACCATGGTCATTGCCCACCGGCTTTCGACTGTGCGCGATGCTGATCAAATTGTGGTGATGGATGATGGCTGTGTGGTGGAGAACGGCAATCATGACGAGTTGGTGGCCAAGGGTGGACTCTATGCGCAACTCGTCGCCCGTCAGCTTGCTGGCGGCGCGATAGCAGAAGGTTCGGCCACAGATTAGCTTGACACTGTTCTTGCAGGAGGCTGCTCAAGTTGGTGATGAGGTTGCGCTAATTATTAAAATCAACTGGTTGATGTTTTTCTACGAGGTCGACGGTTGACGCCGTCCCGCCAATCCTGACCGGGTGGATCGGGAGCAGTGCAAAGCCTCCACTACAATTGAGGCAGAAATTCTCAAGTACATTTTTAATGTAATCACGGCAAAAGGAGCATTCATAGGAGCAAATTCGGGCGTCGCGTAAGACGGGAGGCGGATCGGACAGAGCTTGTGAATTTTCATCCTTCCGAAGAGTGATGTGCACAGCTTGTTCGCCGCCGATAGGTGGGTTAATACTGACTTATGAGCGATAAGCGTGCAATGGAGGCTGCCGCCCTTATTTGGCAGAATTGGCAATATAAGAGCCGCATTGGGGGCTTGCCAAAATCCTGCTGCCCGCAAACATTGGCGGAGGGCTATGCGGCGCAGGCACGTTTGGCCGAGCTCAGCGGTTGGTGCAAGATGGGCTGGAAAATTGCCGCCACCAGTGTTGCCGGGCAAAACCATATTGGTGTGGACGGGCCGCTTGCCGGGCGCCTGTTTGACGGGAAATTATACCAGGATAGCGCCGAACTATCAGCCGCGCATTTGCATATGGCAGTCGTCGAGGCGGAATTCGTTTTTTGCTTGGCAAGTGACCTGCCATCGTGTGGGCGGCAATACAGTGCAGAAGATGTGGTGGAGGCGACGGCGGCCCTTCATCTCGGCATTGAGGTGCCGGATTCGCGCTTCGAGGACTTTACCATCGTCGGTGCGCCGCAGCTTGTTGCCGATAATGCCTGTACCGAATATTTTGTGCTCGGTCCGGCCGCGCCGGAAACATGGCGCGATATGGACCTTGCGACTCATCCCGTTTTTCTGGCCATCAATGGCGATGTGGTGGTCAAGGGTATCGGTGCCAATGTGCTCGGCGATCCGCGTCTGGCGCTGGCCTGGTTGGCTAATGACCGCGTCCTTCATGGCGAGCCGCTGCGTGCTGGTGAGTTAATCACCACCGGAACCTGTATTGTGCCGGCAGTTATTGCGCCGGGTGATCATGTGGTGGCAGATTTTGGTCTACTTGGCGGCGTGACCGTTCAATTTCTGGAGTAAAAAGTTATGTCAAGAAATATCAATCGGCAGGTTCTTCTCGCGGCGCGGCCAGAGGGAAACCCTAAATTATCAGATTTTTCCTTGGGCGAAGACGCGATCCCCGTACCACAGGTTGGCGAACTGTTGGTACGTACTATCTGGCTATCACTCGACCCCTATATGCGCCTTCGGATCAGCAACAATGAGCAATATTTTCCAGCCTTGCAGCCCGGCGATGTGATGATAGGCGGCGCAATCAGCCAAATTGTCGAAAGTCGCCATAAGCGATTCTCGGTGGGTGATTATATCGAGGCCTACAGCGGTTGGCAGGATTATGCCATCGTCAAGGCGGGTGAAGCGCGCAAGGTTGATCCGACATTGGGGCCGCTTTCGACGGCGCTTGGTGTGCTTGGCATGCCAGGGCTAACCGCCTATCTCGGCCTGATTGATGTTGGCCATCCCGAGCCCGGCGATACGGTAGTAATCTCAGCGGCGTCCGGCGCGGTTGGCGCGGTTGTCGGCCAGGTGGCGAAGATTGCCGGTTGTCGCGCTATCGGCATTGCGGGCTCGTCTCAAAAGGTTGACTATCTCACTCAGGAACTTGGCTTCGATGCGGTTATAAATTATAAGACAGAAGATGTCGCTACGGCGCTGGATCGTGTCTGCCCGGGCGGCATTAATGTGTATTTTGAAAATGTCGGCGGTGCCGTTAGCGAGGCGGTCTATCCGCGCCTGGCTGGGCGCGCGCGCGTGATTGTCTGCGGCGGTGTCTCACAATATAATCTCGATAAGCCGCAAACCACGCTGAGCAATTTGCAGAACATCCTATTTACGGAAGCAAAAGTAGGCGGCTTCAATATATTCTCCTATGAGGCGCGCTATGAAGATGGCCGCCAGCGTCTCGCAGGGTGGCTCAAAGACGGGCGGCTCAAATACAAAGAAGATATGGTCGAGGGCTTGGAGAATGCCACAGCCGCATTCCAGCGCTTCTTCGACGGCGAAGTGTTCGGCAAGCTTTTGGTAAAAGTTGCAGAATGAGCGATACCAATCGGGCGCGCTTCATCAGTAATATTCCCAGGATCTATAATCGCCTGCATTACCAGCATGTCGATTGCCGCGATGGATTTAAATTTGCCAATGCTGGAACATGCACAAGCAAAACACGGTAATCTGGCTGGCATTGCATTCGGTTAGGCTGGTGCTCAGGCATTGCCGTTAGGTGACGGTGAATTTTATGCTCTGTTCTGCAGTTCGGCGTCTGAGGGATGAAACAAAAAATCACTAATTAGGTAAGGGGGGGCCTTACCTAATTAGTGAGGTTCAACCGTCCAAGTATGGCCGCTTTTTAGCAGGCTGTTGAGATCCTGTGAGGGCGATTTCTGTTTGGCGTCTTCGATTTGGCGTTGCACGCCGCTCTCATAGCTTTCTGACGGGTCGCAATAGAGCACGCCGATGGCGACCGGGAAATCGGGCATCTCCATGCGCGCCAGCCAGCCGGCCAGGGTACGGTTGGTTTGGTCATGTACCAACACGTCGTCAAGCGTCACGCCGTTCTCGCCGACGGTGACCACTTCCAGGTCTAGAATATTGTGGTTGACGCGAATACCCTTGTTACGCTCCTTGCCGAAAATGAGCGGCTGGCCGTGCTCAACATGAAGTTGGGTGTCGGCCGCCGTTGCACGCTCGGTAAAGTCGGCGAAGGTGGCGTCATTATAGACAATGCAGTTCTGAAAGATTTCGACGAACGACGCACCCTTGTGTTCGTGCGCTCGCTTGAGCACTAGCGGCATATGCTTTTGATCGGTATCGACTGAGCGGGCGACGAATCGGGCACCGGCGCCGAGCGCGAAGGAGGTGGCAGAAACCGGATGATCGACCGAGCCCATGGGGGTCGAGGGCGATAGCGTTCCTTCGCGCGAGGTGGGTGAATATTGCCCCTTGGTCAGACCGTAAATCTCATTGTTGAACAAGAGGATGTTGAGATCTACGTTGCGCCTGAGCACATGCAAGGTGTGATTGCCGCCGATCGACAGCATATCGCCATCGCCGCCAACCACCCAGACATCCAATTCCGGATTGGCCAGCTTGACCCCGGTAGCAAAAGCCGGTGCGCGACCGTGAATTGTGTGGAAGCCATAGGTCGACATGTAATAGGGAAAGCGCGCGGCGCAGCCGATGCCGGAGATAAACACCACATTCTCTGTCGGCGTGCCGATCTCGGCCAGTGCCTTGCGTACCGATTTGACAATGGCGTAATCGCCGCAACCCGGGCACCAGCGAACTTCCTGGTCCGAGGTAAAGTCCTTGGGCGTGAGATCTGCCGCCGCGATAATATCGTTCATCCTATTTCTCCAAAGCAGCGCGAATGCCGTCTTCAATTTCGATGATGCGGAACGGTTTGCCGGTCACTTTGCACAAGCTCTCTGTGGGCAACACATAACTGTCGCGCAACAGCGTCGAGAGTTGGCCCATATTCATCTCCGGCACCAATATTTTGTCAAAGCGCGCCAATAGCTCGCCGAGATTTTTTGGCAAGGGGTTGATATAGCGCAGCTGGATATGGCTGACCGCTTTGCCTTCATCGCGCAGGCGACCAACGGCTCGGCTGATCGGACCGTAGGTCGAGCCCCAGCCGACAACTGCGATCTGGCCACTATCGCCACCTGATTCAACTTCCTGCAAGGGAATATCATCGGCAATACCGGCGATCTTGTTGAAGCGAGTATTAGTCATCAATTGATGATTTTCAGCTTCGTTCGACACATTACCGGTGACATCCGAGCGCTCGAGCCCGCCGATACGATGTTCGAGGCCCGGTGTGCCGGGCTTGACCCAGGGGCGCGCCAGGGTCTTTTCATCGCGGAGATAGGGTTGAAAGCCTTCGCGCTCAGTACGGAAATTCACCTCGAACGGCTCGAACTGATCGGCATCTGGCACCAACCAGGGCTCAGCGGCATTGGCGATATAGGTATCGCTCAGCAGTATCACCGGAGTCATATATTTGGTCGCCAGGCGCACGGCCTCAATGGCAACATCGAACGAATCCGCTGAGGAATGCGCGGCGAGAACAACGATCGGTGCATCCGCATTGCGGCCATAGAGCGCCAGATAGAGATCGGATTGCTCAGTTTTGGTAGGCATGCCGGTCGACGGTCCGGCGCGCTGGGTATTGACCACAATAAGCGGTACTTCGGTGGCAATGGCGAGGCCGATCGCTTCGGTTTTAAGCGCAATGCCCGGGCCGGAGCTAGAGGTGACCCCGAGCGCGCCGCCGTAGGAGGCGCCAATCGCGGCGCAGACGGCGGCAATTTCGTCCTCGGCCTGGAAGGTTGTTACATCATAGGCCTTAAGGCGCGACAGGACATGCAGGATGCCCGACGCCGGGGTGATCGGATAAGAGCACAAGGCGATCTTGAGGCCAGCCAGTTGCGCACCGGCGACTAAGCCCCAGGAAGTTGCCTCAGTGCCGGTTACGGTACGGTAAACGCCAGGCACAAAATCTGCCGGCTTAATAGTGAAACCGCGCACATCGCCCGGCATTTCCGCTGTCTCGCCGAAAGCATGGCCGGCCTTGAGAGCAGCGATATTGGCTTTCGCCACCTCTGGTAGTTTTTTGCCAAATTTAGTATCCAGATGTTCGATCGAGGGCTCGAGCGCGCGGTCATACATCCAGCTGATCAGGCCCAGCGTCCACATGTTTTTGCAGCGCAGACCATCGCGCTTATTTACGTCCGCCACGCTGACTGCTTCCAGCGTCAGGCGGGAAATATCGATCGGGAAGACGCGGTATTTTTCCAGGCTGTCATCTTCGAGCGGGTTACTTTCATAACCGGCCTTCTGAATATTCTTTGCCGAGAAGGAGCCGGCATCGACGATTACCAGACCGCCCGCCTTGATTTCCTCGATATTGACGGTCAGCGCCGCCGGATTGAGGGCCACCAGCACATCCGGCGCATCTCCCGCCGTCATGATGACGCCCGAACCGAAATTTATCTGAAATGCCGAGACGCCGTAGGTTGTGCCGATAGGAGCGCGAATTTCCGCCGGAAAGTCGGGGAAGGTCTCGAGATCCTGGCCGGAGATGGCAGTTGTTTCAGCAAACCGTCCGCCGGTTAACTGAATACCATCACCTGAGTCGCCGGCGAAACGCACGACAACTGAATCAAGTTCTTCGCGACGATTTTCCACCATCTTTAGGGCTGCATTTCCATCCGAGCTCACGTAACTCTCCATAGAAGGAATTAAATATTCGTCGAGAGGTATGTGTCACCGCTCGATCAGTTTGTACATATGCCTTATCGAGGCCTTCGTCCACAGTCTAAAGGGTAAAATTTGAGTGATTTTACCGTGAAATTGAGAAGAAAAGGTGAAACCGGACAATATGTCGTAAAGCCCACCCTATTTCTCTATGGTCCTATCCCAGGACCGCCAACATCTCACCCACAGTGACAAATTTTTTGCGCGGCGCAAATTCTCCCGCATTGGCGATTTCGGCAGCCTCAATATTTTGCCAGTCGGCGAAACTGACCGCGCGCACGCCGCGTTCCTTAAGCGCTGCTTCGAGAGCAGCCCGCCCTCCCTTATTGGCGCCGACACCATGATCAGCAATAATCTGCTCAGCCGCCAATTTACCGTCTGGCTTGTTGCTACCGATCACGCCGCTCGGCCCGCGCTTGATCCATCCAACCGCATAGAGGCCTGCTGCCACTCGGCCATCCTCATTGATGACAATGCCACCACGTTCATCGAACGGCGTATCAGCGACTGGCTTTGAGGTATAGCCAATGGCAGCAACTACTAGGCAGCACGGAATTTCAAAAAATTTACCGAGGCCAATAGCGCGCCCGTCTTTCACTTGAGTGCGCTCAAATCGTACCGCTTCCACCTGGTCGCCGCCGAGAATTTCCACCGGCTGGGCGTAATAGACGAAATGTACCCGCTTGGGTTTTTCATCTGCTTGGCGATCAACAAATTCACGCACCGTGGCAAGATTTTTTTCCGTCAGGCGGCGGTCGCGGTCGGACATTTCGCCTTCTACTGATTCTGGCAGTTGCGCGGCATCGATCTGCGGTACGCAATTTTCGAGATGGCCCATCTCGCGCAGCTCAACATTAGTGTATTTTGCTTCATTTGGGCCGCGTCGGCCAACCATATAGACATCGCTTAAGATCGAAGCCTGGATCGGGTCGGCGGCATAATCCGGCAGGTCGGTCGCCGCCATTTCGCCGGGCGTTTTGACCAGTACACGGGCGACATCGATTGCTACATTGCCATTACCGAGCACTACCACGCCCTTAACGTTGAGATCGGGGTCGAGATCGCGGAAATCGGGATGGCCGTTATACCAATTTACGAAAGTTGCCGAGCCGAACACGCCCTTTTTGTCTTCACCGGGAATGCCGATCGCACGGTCGCTGCCCGCACCGACGGCAAGCACCACCGCATCATACATATCACGCACATCATCAAGGCCTATATCCTTGCCGATCTCTACATTGCCGTAATAGCTAAAATTTTCATGTGTCGCCGTTTTGGCGAAGGCGCGCATGACGTTTTTGGTTTTTTCATGATCAGGTGCGACGCCGAAGCGGATCAGGCCATAGGGACAGGGCAGGCGTTCAATCATATCGACGCGGCAATCGGCGTCAGAATTCAGCAGGGCCTGAGCCGTATAAAAGGCGGCCGGACCAGATCCTATGATCGCAATACTCAAACTCATTCGGGAAAGGCGTCCTGACGAATCGAAAGCGACAAAATTCAATGCCACAAATAGGTTTCGCAAACTCTACCGCGTTACCCTAGGGGCGGTGAAAATATGACAGCGAATGCTCTACAGTTAAAACTATTTTTTGCTCAATTTGGCGTAACAGGCTATTTTTTTCATGCATCTCGGCGCATGTCGGCAAAATGGGGCCATGCCCTATTATTTTTGCTGCTACAACGCTGCGGTCTGTCCCCAGGAGCCGCTGAACGCGATTTCGGCAAGCGGTTTACGTTCGCGCTCAGCGAGCTCTTTTCCCTTGAGCTCAGAGTCTAAGCTATCGACATCGCCTGGATAGCCAATGGCGACACCACAGACTGGCGCGAAGCCGTCCGGCAGGGCGTAGGTCTTGGTGACATCCGCATGTGATATGCCCGCCATTTGGTGGACAAACAGACCGAGGGTAGTCGCCTGGACAGTCAGGCTAGCCACCGCCTGACCGGCATCGTAGGAGGCATGGAGATTGTCTTTACCGTTTTCAAACTGCATTTTGGCCACGACAAACATTAAAACCGGCGCGGGACCTGCCCAGCCCTGATTCCACTCATTGAGGCAGGCAAAGGCGCAGTCATATTGCGCCTGATTCTGCTTGCGCACGGCAATAATGAAGCGCCACGGCTGGCTGTTATAGGTGGATGGCGCCCAGCGCGCAGCTTCCAACAGTGACGCTAAGGATTCCGGCGGCACGGGGCGGCTAGAAAAGGCGCGCGGGCTCCAGCGGTTGCGCAATTGGTCTAGAATTGGAAAATCATTTTTGGCGGGATTGTCCATACTGGCGAGGGTCCTTCTTAATTAAAACGGGGGCAAGCGGCCTTGCTTTGGCAGGCTGATTTGGTCAGGTTGGCGCATATCAGACTGAACCCCACGCGGTCCGTCAACGGCGCGCGGTAAAAAAGTAAGGTGAAGCCAGCATGTTGCTCGAAGCCAAGCGCTCTATATTCGTGATTATAGATCTCCAACAACGTCTGATTCCAGCCATTTATCAAGGTGTAGAAGCCGTGGCCCGTGCGGCCATTGTGCTTAAAGGCGCGCGCCGATTAGGCGTGCCGGTCATTGTCTCGGAGCAATATCCCAAAGGGCTGGGGCCAACGGAAGAGTCGATTGTGGCAAATTTACCCAATGAATCAAAAATAATTAGTAAGCTAACGTTTAGTGCTATGAAGAATGCTAATTTTGTCCGGACATTGGCCACGTTGCGCGCTGAAGGTAGGGATCAGATAGTGATTTGTGGTACAGAGACACATATCTGCGTAATGCAGACCGTAGGTGATTTTCTGGCCGAGGATGCTTCGGTATTTCTCGTCAATGATGCGGTTGGCTCGCGCAGTCCGGAAAATCGCCAGGCTGGAATCGCGCGCATGGCAAATCTTGGTGCATATTGCGTCACCAGTGAGATGGTGTTGTTCGAGTGGTTGGAAGTCGCCGGTACCGATGACTTTAAGGTAATTAGCAAGCTAATAATTTAAAATAGTAGTTATTTAAGATACTTATCGTGGAAACTTGATAGCTGCTAAGGTAAATGAACCAATACACTGCGCCGACTAACCTGACGCTGCCGATGATATTGCCGATGGTGGCCTATACCAAGTTGAAAATCAAGGTGGTGAAGGTCAGCCCGTCATGATCCGCCGTACTGGCCTTGGTCATTAGGCTGAGAGCACAAATTGGTGGTGGAATGCTTAAAGCCGCTGGCGATGAAACCGGCGACCGGAGCTATAATGGCGGCGATTTTGCCAGCTACCGTGTGGGTGCTCAAGCTCAGCCACACAGCCAAGCATACTAGGAAATTACATAAAATACCGAGCACCATCTCGTGTGGCATTAAGTTGTTGATCTAGGGGCCTCCGGCTTGTGGCTGCCCAGTATAACGGCTTGAAGGGAAATATGACCGTGATTGCGGTTGCTTTGCCGACTAGGGCCAGTTGCAATCAATCCGTCCCACCGCTAACGTTAGGTTCTGGGATCAAAGATGATACAGCGTTTATGCATTTAACGCCGCCCGTGATGGGAGGAAATCTCGCACGTGGCAGGGAGTTGATCGCGTAACGGCAGAAATTATTTGGCAAAAAAGAACGAACAGAGGAGAAGATTCATGATCGGTCGAAGAACAGTTTTGGCCCTTGGCGCGGCGGTTCTCATGGCGGGAACATTTGCGACGACCCCGGTAAAAGCGGGACAAGACATCTTGATTGGCGGCGGTTCCGTGACCGGCGTCTATTATCAGGTCGCGCTGAATGTATGCAATTTACTCAACAAGCACAGCAGTGACAAATATAACTGCGTCGGTCGCCCGGCGCTGGGCTCGGTGTTTAATATCCGCGCCGTCAAACGTACCTTGCTTGATTTCGGCGTTGCTCAATCCGATCGTAATTACGAGGCCTCCCGGGGTCATGGTGATTGGGACGGTAAGCCGATGGATGATCTGCGGAGTGTATTCAGCATGCATCCAGAAACCGTGTTGTTGGTAACGCGCGCTGATACCGGCATCAACAGCGTCTCGGATTTGAAGGGCAAGACGGTTAATATAGGCAATCCCGGTTCCGGCCAACGCGGCAATGCTGAAGATGTGCTGCGCCTTTACGGCATCGACAAAGACAATGACATCGAGGCCCAGGGTTTGCAGCAGCAGGAAGCCAGTCGCGCTTTGATCGATAAAAAGATCGATGCCTTCTTCTACACAGTTGGTAATCCTTCGGCGGCTATCGAAGAGCCCGCCAATTCGACCCAGATCAAGATTATTCCGATCAATGATGCGTCGATCTATACCTTTGTCGATGAGCGGCCTTATTATGTCATGACGACCATTCCTGCCGGCACCTATAAGGGCGTTGATGTGGATGTGGAAACCTATGCTGTGACTGCTACCGTGGTGACCAGCGCCAATGCTTCGGAAGAGATGGTTTATGACACCGTCAAAACGGTGTTCGATAATCTCGACGAGCTCAAGGGCACCCATGCAGCATTCCGTGTGCTGACACCTGAATCCATGCTTAAAGGTTTGGCCGCGCCGATACATGATGGTGCGATGAAATATTATAAAGAGCAGGGTTGGAAATAAGGCGCCAGTTCACTTTTGAAATGGACTAAATAATTTGAGGGCGGCGTCGAGCCGCCCTCTTATTTTCTATCTACTTTTCTTTTGGCAGGGACGGATGAAGCATGGCGGTGTCCGGAATTAATTGCGGGGCACCCGGGGCGCCTGGCGGGGCGCCGGAAGAGAGCGGAGAGTCGCAGGCTCAGGAGATCGTGGCGCAAGTCGAAAGCGGGCCGCGTAATCCGGATTTTCTGCTCTCGCGGCTCATCATCATGGCTCTTTGCATAATCTGGTCCGGCTATCAGCTCTATATCGCTTATCAGCCGATTGATGCGACCATCGCCCGTGCCTGGCATCTTGCCTTTGCTATCCTACTAGTCTTTCTGGCCTATCCCGCCTTCAACGAAGCACGCCCGCCCTTTTGGGTAAAGCTCTCGCGCCGTTTTTTTCCGCGCCATCGGGCCAAGCGATCGCTGCGAAGCTATATCCCGCTGTTTGATGTGTTGCTCGGCATTATCGCCGCCGCTGCTGCGCTTTATATATGGTGGGATTATGAAGGCATCATCATGCGCCAGGGTATACCGAGCAGCGCCGATGTATGGATCGGAGTGGTGATGATTATTTTGTTGCTCGAAGCGGCGCGCCGCGCGCTGGGCTCGGCCTTGCCGATACTCGGCATTATCTTTCTTGCCTATAGTTTTCTCGGGCCTTACCTACCGGAAATTTTGCGCCATCGTGGCATCCCGCTCGATTATGTTATCAATGATCAATATCTCTCGACCACCGGTATTTTTGGTGTGCCGCTTGCCGTCTCCACCGACTTCGTCTTCTTGTTTGTTTTATTCGGCGCTCTCCTAGATCGCGCCGGGGCCGGTAAATATTTTATCGATGTGGCGTTTGCCGGGCTCGGGTGGATGCGCGGCGGTCCGGCCAAGGCGGCGGTGGTTGCCTCCGGTTTAACCGGTATGGTGTCGGGTTCTTCCATCGCCAATACAGTGACCACCGGGACCTTCACTATTCCGCTGATGAAAAAAGTCGGCCTGCCGGCGCACAAGGCGGCGGCAATTGAAGTGGCGGCCTCGACTAATGGCCAGTTGATGCCGCCTATCATGGGTGCAGCGGCCTTCATCATGGCCGAGATCATCGGCATCCCCTATCTCGATGTAGTACGAGCAGCGCTGATTCCCGCGCTGATCTCCTATATTGCGCTGTTTTATGTGGTTCATCTTGAGGCGCGCAAGCTCGACATCAAAATTATTCCACGCTCTGAATTGCCGCGCTTGTTGAAGACCTTCTTGGGTGGCTTGCATTATCTCGTGCCGATCATTGTGCTGGTGGTTTATCTTGTGGTGCTGCGCCGATCGGCCATCACCTCGGCCCTTTTGGCAATCGAAGCACTTGCTGTGATCATCGTCGTGCAGCGCCCGATAATCGCCTGGCTCGCCTGGCAGCGCACCGGCCTTAAACCGCAGTATGGCGAGACGCTCGGCCTGGCGCTCAGGACCGCCTTCGCCGATGGTATCAAGGATATCTTTCTCGGTATGATCGGCGGCGCACGCAACATGATCGCGGTAGGCGTAGCGACGGCAAGTGCGGGGATTATCGTTGGCGTGGTGATCAGCACCGGGCTGGTCGGGCGCTTCGTAAGCCTGATCGATACCGTCTCGGGCGGCAACATCTATCTTATGCTGATCCTGACGGCGATCACCAGCATGATCCTCGGCATGGGGCTGCCAACGACGGCTAACTACATAATTATGGCAACTCTGACCGCGCCAGTGATTGTTACGCTGGGTAACGATGCCGGCCTGATGATGCCGATTATAGCCGCTCATCTATTCGTATTTTATTTTGGAATCCTGGCCGATGACACGCCGCCGGTAGGTTTGGCCGCCTATGCGGCGGCGGCGATTGGCCGCACTGATCCGATTCGTACCGGCATTCAGGGCTTCACTTATGATCTGCGCACCGCGATCTTGCCGTTCATCTTCCTGTTCAACACCGAGCTATTGATGATCGACGGCGTGGCAGAGAATGGGGCGATTGTCTGGATTGATAATCCGCTGCGCCTAATCTGGATTTTCATCGTCTCCTTAGTAGCAATGTTTTCTTTTGCTGCCGCCATTCAGGGATTTTTTGCCGAGCGCTGCAACATTGTCGAGCGGATTTTGCTATTGGCGTTTTGCGTGATGCTGTTCCGTCCGTCGATAGTTGCCGAGCTGCTCGGTATCCCGCGCGAGGCAATGCAGGCAGCAGCACTTGTTGCCGTTGCAACGCTTTATAGCCTGCAGCGCTTTCGCGCCGGCAGTTGGCACCGGCCAGGGCGTTCCGGGGCGGGGTAATATGCTATTCATAAATCTCCAGTAATAGGGAAATTGACACGTCTAAACCCGTTTTATGGCCGCTCAATTCGAACGAATCCTCGTCTTAGGAAAAAGCCCTACCAGCGGAGCGCGATATCTGTCGCGGCTCCGGCTCACATTGTATGCGATGACGGTGTTGCCCGGCTAGGGCATGACTATTGCCGGTCAGTATTTTATCGAAGGGGTGGAGGTCAATGGTGAAGCTACGGTCGTGGCGAAGCTCAATAAAATTACTAAATTTTGTGTCAGTGAGGATATAAAGTTGGCGTACATCATTGCCCAGGGTGTTATCCCCATTCGGTGATCATCGCCTATGCCTGCGGGCCTCTTTTAGGAGCGCCCGTAGCGATCTTCGAGGCGGATGATATCATCCTCGCCAAGATAATCACCGCTCTGTACTTCCACCACATGCAGTGGCTCGCTGCCCGGGTTTTCAAGCCGGTGATGTATGCCAGCAGCAATATATGTGGATTGGTTGGCGTTGAGTTCGAGGATTTCTTCATTGCGCGTAACCCGCGCCCGCCCGGCTACAACCACCCAATGTTCGGCGCGGTGGTTATGATATTGCAGTGAGATGCCGGCGTTTGGATTAATCGTCAATAGCTTGACCTGAAAGCCGGGCCCTTGGCGCAAGCCTTCAAACGCGCCCCACGGCCTGACGGTGCGTAGCGGCGTTTTGGCCTCGGTACGCCCCTTGGCGCTGAGTACGGCAACCACATCTTTTACCGCCTCTGCTTTATCCTTGGGCGCCACCAGGATGGCGTCTTTAGTGGCCACCACGGCAATATTATTCAAGCCGAGAGCCGCAACCAGGGGGCCGTCGCTGCGGATATAGGAAGATTGACAATCGAGCGCAATCACATCGCCCTCGATCAAATTATCGTCAATATCATGCGCCGCCACTTGCCACAGTTCGCGCCAGGAGCCGACATCGCTCCAGCCAACATCAATCGGAATTACCGCCGCCTTTTGACAATCTTCCATCACGGCATAATCAATCGAATCGCCGGTCATTGCGGCAAAAGGTTTGTTTGCAAGGCGAAGAAAATCCAACTCGTCATCTGCTTCCGCCAAAGCCGTGAGGCAGGCGCTGAGGATACCCGGTTTGCGGCGCGCCAATTCGTCTAAATAGAGCCTTGCGGAAAAGAGAAAAATACCACTGTTCCAGAGATAACAGCCGCTGGCGATATATTCAGCAGCGCGCGCCGCATCCGGTTTCTCGACAAAGCGCGCCACCTCTTGAGCCGGCCCGTCTGCTATGATTTCTCCCTGTTGAATGTAGCCGTATCCGGTCTTGGGCGCGTTTGGCGTAATGCCGAAGGTGACTAGCGAACCTGCTGCAGCCAAGGGTGCAGCGGCGCGAATGGCTGCGGTGAGGCTTGCCGGATCAGTTATAATATGATCGGCAGGCGAAATCAGCATCAGGGCATCGTCCGCTTTTTTTAACAATATCAGCGCGGCAATCGCCGCTGCCGGCGCGGTATTACGCCCGACCGGCTCGAGTACAATTCGTGTCAGCGCGCTATCGATCTGGCGCATTTGCTCGGCCAGGATAAATCGGTGCGCCTCATTACATATAAAGAGCGGAGGTGCGAAGCCGGGGCCGGAAAAGCGCTTTGCTGTATCCTGTACCATGGTCTTGTCGCCGATCAGGCGCAGAAGCTGCTTGGGATAATCGGCGCGCGACAGCGGCCACAGCCGCGTCCCTGAGCCACCACATAAAATCACCGGATGGATAGGCGCCACATTAGCGGCCATTACATGCCACCCACTTCGGATTGAATACTATCCCAAATGCCAGGTGAGAAATTTGGTATAATATTCAGGCTGAAGGTTTCAGCAATATTTGCAGGCATGGCTTCGGCAAATTTGCGGGCAAAGTGATGGCCCGATATGGCTGATGTGACCGCCTCGGACTTGGTATAAAGTTTTATCGTGGACGGATTTTTGTCCAGTTGAGGTTCAGTCACGCTCAGGCTTGCACTTCTTGAATCGGCAGGCTGGGCAGATTGTGGGCGCGCCGGATCACCAGCTCTACCAGCCGTTCACCATTGCGCATCACCAGATACAGGGGTGGATCATATAAATACATTTCAAGGCGCAGCTTAAGGCTGTCCGGCAGATGCGGCAACGCTAACGATCGTATCCTGGTATGCCAACGCAAGCGGCGCGCTCGGGCGTTGAAAAATGCTATGTAACGCTTAGGCGGGGCAGCTCTGATATTCTGCGTGACACCGTGCCAGTAAAGGGTCAAGGCCGCTCCGGCTCTATCCGAGGTGTAGCTATCAATATCTCTCATTCACCGAAAAGAACGGTCTGTAATTATAAATTTTCTTGCTCGGAAGAATTTGTTTGATTTGATCGTCAAGAATACCGTGCTCGATAGCAATATTTTTATCTTGCACAACGACGATACTAATTTAACCCAGGGGAAAGCCTAAGGTGCGGAGCGACATATATTTGGCAATGCCGTAGTCCTTGCAATCGCCATTCTATAATTTGAACTGAACCGGCGTGGCCCAATAATTATCTATGCTCCAATTTAGGATGTCGTGGTTGAGCCAAAACGTGGTGCGATTAGTAAAACAGCCCTGAGCGCGCTTGACCCAGGCGCGGCGCTCGACGCAGAATTTCAAAATATAGTTTCACCGGAAATTGGCCTTATGGACATGGTTTGCATGATGACGCACTAGATAGGGAGCGAGAAATTGTCTCTTCCGCCTCACTTTTCTGTGTACTCTCGCGCACGTGCGCGTTCTCTTGACTCTTGCTCCGGCCCGCGATTTGGCACCGCCTTTGAATCTGGGAAGAAAAACTACTAGTAACGTTGTTGTCAGGCGGCGGCATCCTCATTCGATGAAATTGACATGATTAAATCTACACACAGGAGTAGTACTTGATGACAGAGCCCGTCCTCTCGTTTGTTCACACGGTTACCTCCAACATCGAAACATTCGATGCACTTGTCGCCGAGTTGGCGCCGGACATTCCGGTTCGCCACACGGTGCAGGGCGATCTGCTTACGCAAGCGCTCGACGCGGGTGAACTCACTGCCGACATCAGACGGCGGGCCGCCGAAGCCATCGTCAATGAGGCAGAGAATGGCGCCGCCGTTGTGCTGTGCACGTGCTCGACTGTGGGGCCGGGCGCCGACGATGCCGCCGGGCTGACGGCGACCAAGGTGATGCGCGTCGACCGGCCGATGGCCGAGGCGGCAGTTCGCATAGGTGGGCGAATCGGCGTGGTGGCAACGCTTGCGACTACGCTGGGGCCAACGCTGGAACTGCTTTCTGAAGCTGCCGTGCAAGCCGGCAAGGAAATAGATCTCCGAGCGGTCGTCTTCGAGGAAGCCCGCGACAAACTGCTAGCAGGCGACATGGAAAGCTATTTGAGCATCATCGCTGAGGGATTGCACCGCACCGCGTTGCACAGCGACGTGATCGTCCTAGCGCAAGCTTCGATGTCACCCGCGCTCAAGCTATGTGAGGATATTGAGGTTCCAATTTTGTCCAGCCCGCGCTCCGGCTTGGCTGCAGCGATTGATACCTACAAGTCAATTTTTGCCAGCTAGTGCGGCACCGGCCCGACCCGGTTGAACTACCAACGTTAGTAGTTCGACTGGCCCCGGCTGACTGACTCCGCCCGGACCGCACCAAGTCACCGATCAACTGGTTGAAACCCTCAGAAATACAGGGGTTTTTAAGCACGCCCTTGAAATCTGAGTTTGCCGCCCCATTAGCCCCAAGGACAGCAAAAAAGCGCTCAATCTTTTACGGGCACTCTAATTATAGGCGGTAAGTCTAATTAGCAAGACCACGCAAAAAAGCGATCAGATTGGCGCGGTCGCTATCTTTTTTGACGCCTGAAAACGACATCTTGGTGCCCGGAACGGCTTCCTTCGGTTTGGTTATGAAGGCATTCAGCGTTGCTATATCCCAAACGCCACCCTTGGCGGAAAGCGCATTGGAATAGTTAAAGCCCTCTACCCCGGCAACGTCGCGACCTAGAATATTCCAGAGGTTAGGGCCGACCTTGTTTTTGCCGCCCTTATTGGGGGTATGGCAGGCGCTGCATTTCTTAAACAGCTTCTTGCCCTTGGCCAAATCGGCACCGTCGAGTAATTCCTCAATCGCGGCCGGCGCTATGGCCTGTAAGTTCTTTGCGGCTGTTTCCATAATATCACCGGCAGTGTCGTCCGCGCCCCCACTATGCGCTCCGTTAGCTTCGTCTGTAGCGTCTTCCTCTTCATCGATGCCAGGCAGAGGATAGGCTACGCTGCCATGCGGATTATCAACATGGTAAATACTAGAGGTGATCATCCACCCCGAAATTGTGATCAAGGCCGTGAATAGAATAGCACCGGCAATTTTATTTAACTCAAATGGCGACATGGCTTGGACAATGCCTCAGTCATTATATACAGGGTATAGTGTTTATTTGGCGCAAATTTAGCGGCTTCCCTCTGGCCTGTCCAACTTCTATAAGACAGGTAAAGGATATGATGTAATGGCAACTTCTTCAGAATTACCTCTAGCCCGCCCGGAAAATCCGATCATCCTCATTCCGGCGCGTCTGCAATCGGTTCGCCTGCCCAATAAGCCACTCGCTGATATTGCCGGCGAGGCCATGGTTGTCCAGGTGATGCGTCGCGCCGAAGACGCCTGTTTGGGCCGGGTGGTAGTGGCCTGCGGTGAAGCTGAAATTGCCGATGTGGTGACGGCGGCAGGCGGCGAGGCGATTCTGACTCGACCAAATCATGCATCGGGTTCCGACCGTATCTATGAGGCGTTGATGCAGCTCGATCCGGACGGCATCTATGACGCGGTGGTGAATTTACAGGGCGATCTGCCGACGCTTGATGCCGATCTGCCACGTGCCGCCCTTAAATTGCTGGACCAGCCCGAAGTCGATATAGGTACCCTGGCGTCAGAAATCAGCGACAATCAGGAGCGCGATAATCCGAATATAGTCAAGGCGGTGGTCTCGCCGAATACTGCTGGAGATGGTGGGCGGGCGCTGTATTTTACTCGCAGCACTGCGCCCTCGGGCGACGGGCCGCTCTATCACCATATTGGGCTCTATGCATTTCGTCGCGCCGCGCTGGCGCGCTTTATCGCCTTGCCGCCAAGCCCGCTGGAAGAGCGCGAGCGGCTTGAGCAATTGCGTGCTCTCGAAGTCGGCATGCGCATTGATGTGGCCTTTGTTGACACCGTTCCCCTCGGTGTCGATACTCCGCGCGATTTGGCGCGGGCGCGGGCAATACTGGTGCAAAACCCCGGCGGTCGAGTGTGAATGCAAGCAGGTGGATATGGCATGAGCGAAGTTGATCCTAAGGTGGCAGAAACGATTGCCTTTCAGGGCGCGCCCGGCGCCTATTCGGATATGTCGTGCCGCGAGGTGTTCCCGGACATGCGAACCTTGCCATGCAAGACATTCACGGATGCTTTCGTGGCAGTGTCAGATGGCTCGGCGCGGCTTGCTATGATTCCGATTGAGAATTCAGTTGCCGGGCGGGTCGCCGATATTCACCAGTTGCTACCAGAATCGGATCTCCATATCATCGCCGAACATTACCAGCCGGTGCATCATCAATTGCTTGCCTGCAAGGGGGTGACGGCGAGCGAGCTTAAAATTGTGCGCTCCCATGTTCATGCCTTGTCGCAATGCCGCAACGTTATCAAGCGTCTTGGCCTGAACGCCATCGTCCATGCTGATACCGCCGGCGCTGCGGGTGAAATAGCCAAGCTCGGCGACCCAACCATCGCTGCCATCGCCTCCGACCTAGCGGCGGATATCTATGGCCTTGAAGTGATCGAGGCTGGCGTTGAGGACGAGGCGCACAACACCACGCGATTTGTCGTGCTAGCAAAGGAAGCAATTGACCCCAGCCCGGTGAACGGCCCGGTGGTCACGTCATTCGTCTTCCATGTGCGCAATGTGCCTGCCGCGCTTTACAAGGCGCTCGGCGGCTTCTCGACCAATGGCGTCAACATGACCAAGCTCGAAAGCTACATGGTCGGCGGCAAATTCACCGCCACCCAATTCTTTGCCGAAGTCGAAGCCCATCCAAGCGAGCGCCGCTTGCAGTTGGCGCTTGAGGAATTGGCCTTTTTTACCAGCGAGGTGAACATCATGGGCGTCTATCCAGCCCACCCGTTCCGCGTCAAATCGGCAGCGAAGAGCGACAATAATATTTAGTTCTTTCTTTATCTTACACAGCGCAAAATTTTCTGGGCATCAAAACCTGGATCGGCTGGTCAGCAAATTACCCTCTACCCTATGAGCGTGCTGTTATATAAATATAAGGGCAAGGCAGGGCCTGTTATCTAGACGCCTTCCCATGCAGAGCCAAATGATCAGCGGCGTTGAAGTAGGGTAGGTTGTCCTGAGAAGAGCAACCCATTATCGCAAGTCGTTCAGAAATTTTGAGCGCTTTTTGGTATTTGCGTTCACTTTCGTCCCGCGTGTGTGTCTGGAATACCGTGCCGCAGAGTGAAATACCGTAATGGGCCTGTAGTGGCCGGATTTTTCTTCCAGCAAGCATGCCGTCGGCAATGAGGGAGAGGTTAAAATTTTCTTGTTTCACAATCCGGAATTTGTTTTCCGCTAAATAGGCGCGGATCCGCGCTTCTGCTGCCAGGGCGGCGTCCCAGTAATTCGATTCCGATTTTGTAGGCTCGCCTGAAACTTCTACGAAAGCCAAACAAAAGGCGAGAAATACTCGTTCTTCTGCGGTCGCTAATTTCCAGGCCGTACCGCCAAGGGTTGTCCAGATTGATAGGTCCATCTCGTTAAATACCTTCGGCACTCGGTTGAAGAAGAGCCGATGTAGCCCGTTTTCGTTCAGCGTATTGTCTAGTTTCTGTTCCTTATAAATATCGACAGCGGCGTAGGTGCCGCAGACGGGACAGGTGTCATTTTCATAGGCATTTTTTTTGTAGATGTAGGAACAGCGGGTTCTATTCGGTAACTCGTTTTTACATAGCAGATAGATACCGCTGTTGTCCTCGTCATCCTGTTGCTGGCCGAGCCAGTTGAAGCGGTTCATGAACTGCATATAGGATCGCCGATGGCTCCAGAGGCTCCATTCCAACTTCTCGACCGGACCAAACGTACTCCAGTTCGAGCTGACATCGATAACGATGCATTTCGTCTTGCCTGGCGCAGCCCGCAGCCCGCGGCCGACCGATTGGCCCCACAGCACTTTCGATAGGGTAGGGCGAAGGTGTACGATGATATTGCAGTGAGGATTATCCCATCCCTCGACAAGGACGCCTACTGACACCATCGCTTCGATGTCGCCATTCTCGTGACGTGCTAGCAGGCCCATTCGCTCCTTAATTGGCGTCTGGGCGCTGACGATAGCTGCTTCGATGCCACATTGCCTTATTCTATGCAGTGTTGCTTCCGCCACGCTAATATCGGCGCAGAACCAGGCTGAGACAGGTTTCGTCGCAAGCTTTAAACGCTCTTCTTCATAGCTCCAGATCGCATAGTCGATCATCGATGATTTGATGATCGCCGGGGCTAGCTTCGCGACCGGGAAATCACCTGAGCTGATATCCATGCTGTCTAGGTCTAAGTCGTGTACGAAATGAGGCCGATAGACCGGCTGTACCAAAACACCTTCTTCAATTAGGTCCGTAATATTTGCGCAATCGATAAGCGCATCAAACGCAAGATTGAGTTGGTCTCGTTGATCGCCGGTGCGCCGCTCGGGAGAGGCCGTCAGCCCTATGAATTGTGCCTCTGCTTTACCGTTTTCCTTAAAATCATCGATGATCCGTTTATAGCCCTTGCCATTCGGCGATACACGATGTGCTTCGTCCACGATAATGAGGTCGGCCTTGGGTATGGCATCGGCTAATACCTCCTTTGCCCGCATACTGGTCGAAAGTAGGATGTCGTAATCCTCGAAAGCAGGCCCCGCGTCTGATACCGCCAGCTTACGGACGGTATGATTTTTGCTGAGAACTCCTTCTAATTGCTCCAGCAGCACCAGTCGGTGGCACAAGACAATAATCTTCTTACCCTCGTAGAACCGTTCAATGATTTCGCTCGCAAGCACAGTCTTACCGGCGCCGGTTGGCGCTTTCACGATAAATCGACGGTGTTGATTAATGATCGACGGAAAATTGTCGATGAATTTTTGTTGCCAACTTCTGAGATGCATTGGGAGCTTATATAGAAAGAATGGATGCCTGCGCAATCGGCGGTGCGATATCAAATAAATTTGACTTGGGCTAGGGGCTGCCTTTATGCCATGACGGCCTATGAAATGGAAATACCAGGTAGCAATTAGTGCTGTGCTGGAAATGTGTTAAAGCTGACCTTCGAGAGAGGATGAGAATTCCTGACCCCCCCCCTCGCCGAAGCCTTCTTTACGCACATCAGTTGTTGCACTCGATTTGTGAATCCAGCGGCCTTTTTTTTAGGCGGGGGAAAATGACGACCGAGATCTTCTGCCGGGCGTTTATTTTGATTTATTTTTTTCTTTTTTCTTATTTCGCTTTTCCTTCGGACTAAGTTTGGCCTTTTTTTGTTGTTCCTTCTTGCCTTTATCTTTCTTTCCCTTATCAGCCATATTTGTTTCTCCTTGTGTGAATTGGGTTTTCTATACGACTCCTACAAAACACAGGCGACCATAGCACAATGGGCACCGTTGCAGGGCCGGTGATTTGGGTGCGGGCGGAAGGCACCAATAGGGCGACTAAATTCAGCGATTTCGCCAGTGCTTTACCCGATGTCCGGTGTTGGCTAAATTTGGGCTTTATCATCGATTTTTTGTGACGGCCGTTCTTATGTATTTAACTGACACAATCTTGGTCGGGCAACGTTCATCCGTAGCGTCATTTACGAATATACAACCTGGTTAAGTTAGAAAATTTCCGTCGATCCAGTCCTGCAGCAGGCGGCGTGCGATGGAATATTCACCGGGCATGCGGAAATCATCGGAAGGTTTGACGTCTCTCAGCCAGTTGCGATTATACCAGTTGGCATATTCCAGCTCTTTTTCATCGATATTAATCTCGCGGCTCGTCGCTTTAGCCATAAACCCGACCATGATTGAGGCCGGAAACGGCCATGGTTGGGACGAGTGATAGCGTACATCACTCACACGCACGCCCGATTCCTCGAAGATCTCGCGCGCCACATTTTCCTCCAAGCTTTCGCCCGGCTCTAGGAAGCCCGCTAGGGTCGAGTGCATGCCGAGTGGCCAGTGGGATTGGCGGCAGAGGAGGGCATCTTCGCCGTCATGGACGAGTACGATAACCGCCGTATCGGTGCGCGGAAAATGCACCGCGCCGCAGGCTTCATTGGTACAGGCGCGCTCATGGCCGGCTTTGCGCGCGACGTTCTTATGCCCGCAGGTAGCACAAAAACCGTTCTTACGGTGCCAATACATCAGCCCCCTGGCATAGGCTAAAATTGCCGCTTCAGGCGCCGGCACAAGCTGTACGGAATCGCGTAAATCCATCAGCGCACCGCCGGCATAGCGAGAGATCACGGTTTCTTCAGGCAAATGGGAGAGATCGATGGCGAAATGGGCGATGGCGCTCTCATCCGCCGTGACACCGAGCAGGGCAAGAGGTGCGGCGCCCTCGGCCCAATCCTCAAGCCAGCCCTCAATCGCCCGACGGTCATCGAGTGCGGCGCGCGGCTCTGTACCTTCAATGACGATGCTTTGCTGGTTCCAAACGGCGATAAATCGGCTGGCTGGATTATCCAGCTGGGATTTAACCCATAAAGCGTCGGTTCTCAGATGATCGACACGGTCAAGCGGCACGCCTGAGAACGTGTTGCCGGGCAAAATTGATAATGTATTCATGATGCCAACCTCGCATAGTCGCCCCCTTGCGGTCAAAGTTACCGCTAACCGAATCAATGCGGTTTGTGCTTATTAAAGAGGCTTGAATATCTTTAAATAGGCTTGCGCCTTGACCGGGCAATACTGATATAGTGACTACGGGAGACCGGCGGCGGACGGCCGCCTTGTCAACCCGGTCAGATCCGGAAGGAAGCAGCCGTAACGAGCGCAGGACGGGTCGCATGTCCGGGCTCCCACCTTTATCGCGTAATTGGCCCTAATCTGCCGAATTGCTCCTGACCTGAATTTAATTTATGGATTTCAGATGGGCGAAGACAGCCCTTATCGCGTACTGGCCCGCAAATACCGGCCAACTAACTTTTCCGGGCTTATTGGCCAGGAAGCGCTGGTGCGCACTGTCACCAATGCCATTCATACTGGACGTTTGGCGCATGCCTTCCTGCTGACCGGCGTCCGCGGCGTAGGCAAGACCTCAACCGCACGAATTTTGGCCCGCGCCCTCAATTGCACCGGCCCAGATGAAAGCGCTGGAGAAGATAGCGGCCCGACCGCTGACCCTTGTGGTGTTTGCAGCCATTGCGTGGCAATTGCTGAAGATCGCCATGTGGACGTGCTCGAAATGGATGCCGCCTCGCACACTGGCGTTGATGATATGCGCGAGCTGATTGATGGTGTGCGCTACCGCCCCACCAGCGCGCGCTACAAGGTCTACATCATCGATGAAGTGCATATGCTCTCCAAGCAGGCCTTCAACGCCTTGCTGAAGACCCTCGAGGAGCCGCCGCCGCACGCCAAATTTATTTTTGCTACCACCGAAGTGCGCCGCTTGCCGGTTACCGTGCTGTCACGCTGTCAGCGCTTTGATCTCCGCCGCGTTGATGCTGAGACCCTGGCCGCGCATTTTCAGGTCGTGGCTGAGAAAGAACAGGCCTTGATTGATGCCGCCGCCATTCGCTTGATTTCCCGCGCCGCCGATGGTTCGGTACGTGACGGTTTGTCATTGCTTGATCAGGCTATCGCGCATGGCGCCGGTGTGGCGAGTGAGGCGCAAGTGCGCGATATGCTCGGCCTCGCCGATCGGGCGCGGGTGTTTGAGCTCTTTGCTGCCGTGATGAAGGGTGATATGGCTGCTGGGCTTGATCTCCTCGGCGAGCAATATAATGCGGGAGCTGATCCTATTGCCGTGCTTGAAGATATGCTCGAGCTGACCCACTGGCTGACCCGTATCAAGTTGATACCGTCGGTGGCGGAAGAAGTGGGCACGCCAGAGATTGAGCGTCGCCTTGGTCAGGAGATGACGACCGGGCTGGCCATGCCGGAATTAACCCGTGCCTGGCAAATGCTACTCAAAGGCCTCGGCGAAGCACACGCTGCGCCGCATGCCCTGATGGCGGTGGAAATGGTTCTGGTTCGCCTCGCCTATGCTGCTAATTTACCAAGCCCGGCAGATGCGGTGCGGGCACTGAAAGGTGCACCAGCTGCTGCTCCAGCACCCGCTCCGGCGGCTGCGCGACAATCGGAAGCGCCCGCTCAGTCTGTCGTGCCGCCAACACCTTCAGCCCCACCACTACCACCACTCTATGAATCAGCGCCAGATTCCTCATCTGAGCCCAATATGGATACAAGGGGTGGCTCGACCGCCCTGGCAGCAGAGCGCGCGCCCGAACAGGCGCTGGTACCACCACAACATCAGCCGGTTGCCACACAAACCGACGAGGCGCCAACCGGCGCGATCACCTGCCTTAAAGATATCGTCGCCCGGGCTGAGCGCCAGCGTGAGATGGAGTTACGCCACTGGCTGGTTAGCGATGTGCATCTGGTACGGTTTGCTCCGGGCAAAATTGAACTGCGGCAAAATGAGAATGTGCGGCGAAATCTGGCTGGCACGCTTGGCGAATATTTACAGGATTGGACTGGTGAGCGCTGGTTGGTATCGCTTTCTGAGGAGCTCGGCGCACCAACTTTGGAGGAGCAGGCAGTGGCCAAGGTTGCGGCCAAGCTGCGTGCTGCCGAGGATGATCCCCTAGTGCGCCAGGTATTAAAACATTTCCCTACCGCCAAAATTAGCGGCTTGCGCGAGAGCCGCGAAACGGGCGACAAAGACGAAACGCAAAACGGAGATTAAAGATATG